>ERZ791923.431-NODE-431-length-63622-cov-16.637265_pt1 | contig 63622 bp, 45 predicted proteins | sample MGYA00510133_ERZ791923 | MGnify/ENA primary metagenome ERZ791923 (study PRJEB30046, sample SAMN00792106) | human gut metagenome | study: EMG produced TPA metagenomics assembly of the A metagenome-wide association study of gut microbiota in type 2... | reverse complement strand
CAAACAGGTAGTAACCTGCCTTGAATTGCACCCATGATTGTCCACGCGTAGGAATTAAGTGAGGGGGCAGGGCATAAAAAAAAGGATGCGGCAAGCATCCTTTAATGAAGAGAACGACAGGTTCAGATTCTTTCAGCGGCCCTGCGGATTCGTTCTGAGAGGTCGAACAACGCACCTTGCAGCTGTTCGGCTTCTTCAGGACTGAACCCTGACGGATTTCCTTTGCCGTCGATGCCGTCCAGTTTGTGATAGAGCCAGGAAGAGGATTTTCCGAAATACGTATGTGCGATGTCACGCCATGTGATGGACATCAGGATGTCTGAAAGCTTGGCTTTCATGTCGGTTGTCACCTCCAGTCGGCTGTCTTTGATAACTGTTTCCATAATCTTACGGTTTTGTTTTTTTACTTCTTGTGCTGGTTGGAACGTATTGGGGCGGCGATTCTATCAGCTCGTCAAACACCTGCTGCAGGTACCATAGCAATTGCGGATGCCCGTTCGGGTAAGAGCGCTGGTAGTTGCGTATTCCCATTATCAGGTCTTCTTCACGTTCCGTCACGATGATTTTCTTATATTTACCCATCTTAGTTTTTCTATACACACAAAGGTAATACGATTTTTCGTACACGCAAAATAATATAGCCTTTATTTTAATATTATCTATATTATTATTTTTATATATGAATAATATTTATTATATTTATAGCAAGAAAAAAATAATAATATAAAGTAGTTTATATGAAAAAAGGTTTAGATTATTCATTCTCAGTGGGTTTGGAAAAACTTACCCTTGCGCAGGCCAGGCAGGTGAAAGCAGAATTGGTTGAAGCATTGGAAATTAATACGCCTATGGAGTTTTACAACCGCAAGCGGAAATGGCGCAACATACCGCAATGGGCGTATACCATTATTACGGCCATATTTTCAAAATACGGCATTCCGGAAAACGAAGTATGGGATATAAAGGAAATCAAGGATTAACCAAAAGTAATATAATTATGGATGTAGGTGATAAAGTGATAGTACCGGCCGCTATTAACGGGTACGGTGAAGATTTGGAAGCATGGGTATGCAGGGTAGAACCCTTTATGAGTGCGGTTTTGGTAGAAGTGAATTACTGTAACCCCACCCCACAGACAGGCATCGGGAGTGTGTATTATGAAAGTCAGCTAATAACTAAAGAGAACCCTTTGTAATTTTTTCAGGTCATGCATGAAATTATAGTAGCCATAAGAAAAATTGATCTTGACGCGCTGGTAATGGCTATAACCGCGTCGGCCAATCGGCATGAATGCTCTATTGTAATAACCAACGAGATTGAAGAAAATCCGGAAATGCTGCAAGTAACCATCAATTCGAAGTCATTGTACGGATTGTTTGAACTGGGTATGAGTTTTGCGATGCTCAGGGATGGAACAAGCACTTCAAGCTCAGAACTCAATTAGCACATGATTAAAAAAGAACAGATTTATAACGCCACAAATAACGGATTGTCGATTCTCCAGTATTACTATCCCCAAATCAGGGAAGAATACGCGCATAACCGACACAAATTCAAAATGCGTGACGAGACGGACGCCAGCGCCACGCTGCGCCTGCATGAAGGCTGTTACCGCGTGACGGATTTCGGCGGCGACGGCCGCGAAAAAACGCCGCTGGACGTAGTAATGGAGAAAGAGAACCTCAGTTTTTTTGAAGCGTGTAATCTTCTTGCCGACCGCTACAACCTCACAGAGTTTGCGGCCGCTGAGCGCATGAAGCCCCAACGCATGGAGCGTGATGCACTCGATACAGAATTGGATGGAGATTTCTTCTTTGAAGAAAGAGAACCTACGGAAACGGAACTGAAATTAATGGGTCCGGGCGTAACACAAGCACACTTTAAGAACTTGCACTGGCATGCGCTTGCAAGTTATACCTTAATCAAAGACCGCAAAGCCACTACGAAAACCAGCACGGAGCAATACCCCATCTTTGCCCGTGAATGTATCTTTGAAAACGAAGCTGGCCAGCCCGACAAGTTTTACAAGCTGTACCAGCCGCTCAATGACAAACAATACCGCTTTGCCTATTATCCGCGCGGCAAGCGCCCGAAAAACTACATTAACGGGCTGTTTGAATTGCAGCAGGAATGGAAAACCTTAAATCAGGATGCACTAAAGGAAATCGGTGACGACCCGCAGGCATTGAAGGCATTCAAGGGGAAAAAGAAACGCGAATGCTTCATTTGCAGCGGTGAGCGCGACGCGCTCACGCTCTATGCAAAGGGCTACAGCCCGATTTGGTTCAATTCGGAGACTGCCGATATACGCAATGAAGACTACAACCTGCTCATGAAGTATGCGGCTTCCGTGTATAACATTCCTGATATTGACGACACGGGTCTGCGTCAAGGCAAGGCGTTAGCCTTGCGATTCCTTGATATGGAAACGATATGGCTGCCCCAATCCCTGAAAAAATTCAAGGACTGGCGCGGTAAACCGCGGAAGGACTTCCGCGACTGGGCAGAACTTCATCCTTCAAAGCAGGAATTTGAAAATCTGCTGAACATGGCGCTCAGCGCAAAGTTTTGGATGGTACGCCGTAAGCAGAACGGCGATATAGCTTCCGACATCGATTTGGAATGCTTTCACTATTTTATGCGCCTGAATAATTTCTTTGTATTCAAGGACACGGACAGCGACCAGTATTTCTATATGCAGCAGCAAGGGCAGGTTATCCGCAAGACCACAGCCCGCGATATGAAGAAATTCCTGAAGGACTGGAGCCGAGACCGCTGTCTGGAGCGTACCGTGCGAAATGTCATTATCGGAAGCAAGGTCACGGATATGCTTTTTGAAGCTTTGGACGAACGGGTATTGCAGTTCCGGCACTACACGAAAGACAGTCAGATTTACTTTTTTGAGAACGACACATGGCGTATTACCGCCGAAGGCGTGTTCAGTTGCAAGGACGAAAATCTGTCATGCCTGGAAGAGAACGTAATTCGTCACCCCGTACACCTGCTTCCGCCCATGTTCGAATGTACGGATGCCGACGGCTACTGGCAGGTAGATGTAAAAAGCCGCGACAGCAAATACTTCTGTTATCTTATCAACTCCAGCCGTATCTATTGGCGCAAGGAACTGGAGGATGAACTCGACAAGAAGAGTGAAGCGGAACGCGAAGACTACAAGCGGCTGCACAAATTTGACATTACTTCCGGCTTGCTGGATGAAGCGGAAAACCGCGAACAGATGCTATGCCTTGCCAGCAAGATTTTTACGCTGGGTTACTACATGCACCGCTACAAGACACCGAGCAAGGCATGGGCGGCCTATGCGATGGACTGGAAGATGGGCGAAAACGGAGAGAACAACGGGCGCAGCGGTAAGAGTTTCTTTTTCAAGTTTGCCGATATATTCATGAACCGCGTCAAGCTGTCAGGCCGTAACAAGAAGCTGATGGACAACCAGCACGTTTATGATCAGGTGGACAAGTTCACGGATTTTGTGCTGATTGACGACTGCAACCAGCTGATTACGCCGGATATGTTCTATGACACGATAACCAGTGACATGAACGTAAACCCGAAGAATACCAAGTCGTACACCATTCCTTTTGAGGAATCACCCAAATTCGCCTTTACGACAAACTATGTGCCTGACCATTTCGACCCCAGCAGCGTGGGCAGGTTGCTTTACCTTGTATTTTCCGACTATTATCATATACAGACACATGATAACGGGTACCGCGAAAACCGCGAGATATTGAGCGACTTCGGCAAAACGCTGTTTACAGACTACACGGAAGAGGAATACAACGCGGATATAAACTTCTTCTGCCAGTGTGGCGCGTTCTACCTGCAATGCGTATCGCAGAACAAGAAAATCCAGCCGGATTTGACGAACATCTTCAAGCGTTCCCTGAAGGCACGCATGAATGAATCTTTCGAGGATTGGGCAACGGGTTACTTTGCGCCCGAAGGGGCAAACTGCAACCGCTGTATAGACAAGATGCAGGTGTTCTACGCTTGCAAGCAGGAAACGGGCCAGCCCAATATGACCAGCCAGCGTTTCATGAAGCAGCTTCGCAGCTTCGTGGAACTTTCTACCGCGCATGAATGCCTGAACCCGCCGGAACTTTGCGGCAAGTCCGGGCGCATCATCAAGACAATAAGCGGCGAAAGCCGCGAGCAATTATACGTGCGAACGGTGGGCGCGGTTATCAACCAGTAAAGAACCCATAAAAAAGGAGAAGCGGGCGCCGCCCGCCTCTCTTTTTTTTGCCTTTAAAGGTCGAACTGCACGGGGTAAAGGAGAGGGCTGTTTTGACTTGGGTAAAAACGGGGATTTTTTTTGTAATTTTGTAATTTTTTCTTATAAATATTCTATTTCATTGAAAAAGAAGAATTTATATAGAAATAAAAAATTACAGAATCAATTACAAAACAAATTACAGAATTTTGAATTTTGTAATTTTTCGGCGCAAAAAATCAGAAATTACAGAATTTCTTTCAAAAATACGTTTGTAATTAGGTTTGTAATGACAAAAACGGCCTTTGTAGTAAGCGGAATTTCAGAGCATTAGAATTGTTGAAAATACAAAATTACAGAATTACAAAAAAAATCCCTATTACACGCAGTTTCAAGGAATGCCCAGGTATCTTTCTATGATGGCTCTTTGCCGTGGAGTAATGATTCTTTTACTGGTATCCCAGTCCAGCCGCTGGAGTTCTGCCACCAGTTCGGCGTTAGAATTAATCAGGTGCGTAAAGTTGCGTCGTGCATTTTGTTTTGTACAGAATGGGAAATACAGCATGGCTAAATACGCGGTTAGTTCTATGGCCATAGACTTTAAGGTTTTAAATAATTATTCACTATCTGCCGCGGCTTATTTTCCTGCCGTGGCGGTTTTTTCTTTTCCCGTCAAAAAATAATAACTTCCCGTAGAAAATTATTCTGCCTGAATGGATTTCTAAATTTACAAATAATATGAGGAATATTCGCATAATTTGGTGTATTAAGAAGGCGTAAAGCGTTGAATTACGACAGATTACGAATTTATATTCAAGTAATTCTCTACATTTCGGCGAAGCTTCAAAAAACAACCGATTTAATAACTCTAAATTTCTATTTATGGCTATCTATTACAATGTAGTGGGTCGTAAGAACCCAGCACAAGCATCCGAGCCGGAAGCTGAAGTAAAATATTATGCCGTTCAGAAAACCCTTGGCACCATCAAGATTGCCGAAATTGCGGAAACGCTGTCTGTCCGTTCAGGACACTCCGAAGGTTCTGTAATGGGAATCTGTCAGGACTTGATTGAAGCCATCGCGCACTTTGTGTCAACGGGTTCTAACGTCAATTTGGGCGGCCTTGGCTATATGCAGGCAAGGCTTTATAATGAAGTCGGTACGCCTACAGAAGACACGTATTCAATCCCTGTTTGTAAGAAAAAATTTACCGTGCAGTTACGCCCATCCTACAAACTGGAATCCAAATTATCAAAAGCGGAACTTCGTTCCATGAAAGCAACTATCGCACTGGGCGATTCGCAGGCTTAAAAGGCTGTATGTAGCCTAAGTCTCTTGAATTTATTGTTACACAAAAAACCTTTATCCTATGCCAGTATTTTATAAAATCATTGGTCGCAAAGACCCTCTTGACCCTGAATCAGGTGAAGTGAAATATTACGGTATTCAGAAAATGATGGCAACCGTCACTCCTGAAACCCTTGCTGAATACATTGCCAAACGCTCAGGACGTTCTTCGGGTTCTGTCATTTCCATTGTCAATGACTTGCTGACCATCATTGAGGAATATATGGAGCAGGGCTATAACGTACAGCTGGGTGCCCTTGGTACCTTCCAGCAGCGCATTTTGAACGAAACCGGAGCAGCTACGGAAGACACCTTCGACACTACCCTGATTAAGAAAATTACGGTACGTTTCCGCCCTGGCAAGCTGTTGCAGCAGAAGCTTGATACCGTAGAACTCCGTTCTTTCAATTCGTTGAAACCTAAAGAAGGTGTCTGACCGTGATGTTAAAGTATCTGATTATACATTGCACGGCCACGCCGCAAGGGCGTGAAGTGACCAGCGACGATATCCGTCGCTGGCACACTGCGCCCGTGTCGGAAGGCGGCAGGGGCTGGCGGCAGGTTGGTTATGCGGATATGATTCACTTGGACGGCATGATAGAAAACCTTGTGCCGTATAACGAGAACAACGTGGTGGAGAATTTTGAAATCACGAACGGCGCTGCCGGATATAATGACTGTTCCCGTCATGTGGTACTGGTGGGCGGCTGTAATGCCAGCGGTATGCCGGACAACACATTCACAGAACTACAATTCGCGGCTTTGGCCGCATACGTGGCCGACTTCATGCGGAAACATCCTGACGCACGGGTTATCGGCCATAACGAGATTGCCGCAAAGGCTTGCCCTTGCTTTAACGTGCAGGAATTTTTGAAAACCTATGCACTTGTATGAATGTAATCGCACTCCAAACTCTTATCACCGTAGCAGCCAGCGCCCTGACGGGCGCGGCTACTTGGTTTGTGTCGCGCAGGAAGCGCAAAAACGATTTTATCTCCGAACTGCAAAACAGCATCGACTTGCTGGCAGGGCGTTACAATAGTGCGATAGAGCAGATTGTGGCCCTGAAAGAGGAGAATGTGAAACTGAATGCCAAACTTAATATCCTGATATCCGAAAATGAAGACTTACGCCGCCAGTTGTATAACTTTACTACTGCTTTCCACGCTGTACGCTTGCCGGAGCCAGCCAAAGCCGATAATCTCAACCCGTGAAAGTATCCGCATCGAGCGGGTAAAAGACACTTTGTCTGTTCAGGCTTTGCTTGAGTGCGACAGCTTGAACAATGTACTGATGAAAAGCCTTGCCATCGCTCACACGCCTAATATCCTGCCCAGTGTCAATCTGAAGGACAACCGCCTGACCATTGACGCGGTAAATATCCGCGATTCCATCCGCATAATTGAACGTGATTCGCTCGTGCTGGTGCCTTACTCCAATCCTCCGCCGGAAAAATCGTCTTTCGCTGTCTGTCTTTGTGTCGTTTTGTGTATCGCCTTTCTCATTTACATAATTCGTAAAAAGTTTTGGTCGTCATCCTGATTGTTGCTACATTTGCGCAACTATAATTTTTATTATTGTTTGGCTCTGTGATGAGTCTTTAAAATTTCAAGTAGTCTAAAAGTCGGAATCGTGAGATTGCGGCTTTTTTTTTATACACAAAAAAGCCGCCCCGGAATAGGACGGCTTTTTATTTGTATGGAATTGTCTGAATTAAAATCCCAGTCCAGCCATATGGTGAAGCAGTTCATACACTCCACTGCAGATTCCTAATACAATGACTCCGATAAGGCAGATAAACAGACCTGTACGGGCCAGAGCCGGTGTGCGGAAGGTGGCTACCGGTGCATCGTTTGGAGTGATGTACATGGCTTTCACAATCAGCAGGTAATAGTAGAGTGAAATAATCGTATTTACCAATGCCAGGAACACTACCAGCCAGTGACCGCTGTGGAAAGCAGAGGCAAATACAAAGAATTTAGAGAAGAATCCGGCAAACGGAGGGATACCGGCCAGTGAGAACAGCGCCAGTGTCATAACGAAGCTCAGGCGTGGGTTGGTCTTGTACAATCCGTTATAGGTGCTTCTGTCCACCTTTCCTCCGGTGTGCTGCTCTATGGTGCTGATGACACCGAACACAGCCAGGTTGGCTACGATATAGACCACGATGTAGTACACCAGTGAAGCCATTCCCTGTTCATTTCCTCCCAGTACAGCCAGCATGATATAACCGGCCTGTGAGATACTACTGTAAGCCATGAAGCGTTTCAGGTCTTCCTGAAGGATGGCAAAGATGTTGGCAATGGTGATGGTGACCACAATGACGATGCTCAGCAAGAGACTCCAGTCGGCTACCATCTGTCCGAATACTTTTACCAGGATGCTCATCAGCGCAAAGGCGGCTGCACCTTTGGAGATGACTGACAGGTAAGCCGATACATTGGTCGGAGCTCCCTGATAGGTATCGGGTGTCCACATGTGGAAGGGCACGAGACTCAGCTTGAAGCCCAGTCCGGCAAAGAAGAACACCATCGCCATTACCTGGAGCGAGGTTCCGGTCAGGGCTGTGGTGATGCCGGCAAAGTAGGTGGTACCGGTTGTACCGTATACCATGGAGATGCCATAAAGCATCAGGGCAGAAGAGAACATGGAGTTCAGGATGAACTTGGCTCCTGCTTCCGCGCTGTGATGGCGGTATTTGTCGAAAGCCACCAGACAGGCCATCGGGATGCTGGCCAGTTCCAGGCCTACGTAGAACAGGATGAAACTGCCTGCGCTGACCATGAAATACATGCCCAGCAGCGTGCTGAGTGTCAGCATATAGAATTCTCCGGCTTTGTGACGGGTATCTTCGCGTGAGAGCCATTCCCCTGACTGCAGGAATACGAGCAGCGTGCCGGCAGTCAGTATGGTTTTTACAACAGATGCCATTTGGCTGGCATGATACATTCCTCCAAAGGCTTCTCCGCTGGCGGGTACAATGTTTAAGACCAGTTGTACGACCATCAGTGTGCAGGCCAGCGTCTGAAGCGGCTTGTGATTAGGCGTTTTCAGTATCAAGTCTGCCAACAGCATGAAGAGGATAATGGCGACCAGGCTTATTTCAGCCTGCATGGTTAATAATTCGCTCATATAATTTCTTTTAGTTTATTCAGGTTATCGGATAAGTTGGCTGATAATAGGTTCTACGCTTCCGCTGATGACATGGCTGACCCAGTAAGGAGCGAGTCCCAGTCCGGCTACAGCTATAATCAGGCAGATTACGGCAAAACGTTCGTCCCAGGTAGCGTCGGTCAGTTTCAGGTGTTCCGGGTTCTGGCAGGTGCCATACAGGATTTTTCCTACTACACGCAGGATGTACACAGCCGTGATGACAATACTCATCGTGGCGATGATGGTACAAGTGCGGTGGAACAGGTCCGGATTCTGGAATGAACCTACGAATACGGTCATTTCAGCCACGAAACCGCTCAGACCAGGCAGACCTAAGTTGGCCAGACCGGCAATGACATAACCCACGGCCAGGAAAGGCATGATTTTCATCAGTCCGCCCAGACAGCGGATGTCACGGGTGTGCGTACGGCCGTAAATCATACCGATAAGGGCAAAGAACAAGGCGGTCATCAAGCCGTGGCTCAGCATCTGCAGGATGGCACCGGTAGCACTCACGCGCGTCATCATCAGCAGAGCGAACAATACCAGTCCGCAGTGGCTTACAGAAGAGTAGGCGTTGATGTATTTCAAGTCGGTCTGCACTACGGCACTGAACGCTCCGTACACCACGGAAATGGTGGTCAGTACCAGGAAGAAATCGCCCCAGATAGCGGCACCGGTCGGCATCAGGTACATGGCGATGCGGAAACATCCGTAACCTCCTAATTTCATCAATACACCGGCGTGCAGCATACTTACGGCCGTGGGGGCAGAAGCATGACCGTCGGGGCTCCATGTGTGGAAGGGGAACAAGGCACCCAGCACACCGAATCCTAGGAAGACCATCGGGAAGAAGATACGTTGCATTTCGGTCGGTATCTTGTGCTGCACGATTTCCAGGATATTCATCGTCTCGGCTCCGGCTCCGTAGTAGATGCCCAGGATACCAATCAGCAGGAAGGCAGAACCACCCATCAGCATCAAGGTCAGCTTCATGGCAGCGTATTCCTTGCGGCCGCTTCCCCACACACCAATCAGCAGGTACATCGGAATCAAAGCCACTTCATAGAACATGAACATGGTGAACAGGTCGGTTGAGATGAAGAATCCGAATACTCCGGTGCTCAGCAGGGTGAACCACAGGAAATATTCTTTGGTGAGCGGTTTCAGCTTCCAGGAAGCGAATGTACCGGTAAATACGATGATGGCACTCAGCAGCAGCATCACTACGGAGATACCGTCTACTCCTACAGAGTAACAGATGTGAAGCGGGGCATACCATACGATGCTGTCTGTGAAAAGCATTTCAGCTGTAGCTCCCGCATGGCGCTGTCCGATGTAAGACACCGTGAGGTAAGCCGCAAGTGCCAGCAATAAAGTGGAACCGGCCACCATCACTCCTCTGACTTGATTGACGTTGCGGGCAATCCATAGTCCCAACAACATCAGCAGGGGTATCAATACGAAAAGACTTAATATATTCATAAGCGTATAAGTTCTTCTTTTTTAGTTCAACAGCAAGATAATTGTCAGGACAATGATTCCTGCCAGGAAATAATGCGTGTAGGTTTGTACCTTTCCACTTTGTATGGGCTGTACGGTTTCTCCAGCTGCGTTGGTACCCCAGGCCATGAAATTCATGAACTGGTCGATGACGTGGCGGTCAAACCATGCCAATGGAGTAGAGATGCAGCGGAAGATGATTTTCTTGGTCACGAACAACCAGATTTCGTCCATGTAGAAACGCTTGTAGGCCGCACGGTGCAGAGTGCTGAAGCGTGTAGCGAGCATGTCGGCTACAGGCTGCTGTTCGCGGGCGTACATCCAGGTAGCCAAGGCAATGGCGATGACGGCAATAGCGATACTCGTACCGGCTACTGTCCAGTCGAGGTGGATGTCGTAGGATTCACCGTTGGCTGAAACGAAATGTCCGAAAGGAATAAAACCGGCTACGATGGTGACCAGCGCCAGGAACATCAGCGGGAAAGTCATGGTCAGCGGACTTTCATGCGGCATGTGGTGTGCATGCAGTTCCTTGTTTTCCTTTCCCCAGAAGATGCAGTAGTACAAGCGGAACATATAGAAAGCAGTCATTCCGGCAATGATGGCCATAATCCATCCCATCACGGGGCTGTACTGGAAGCAGGCGGTCAGGATTTCATCTTTTGAGAAGAATCCGGAGAACGGAGGGATACCTGCGATGGCCAGACAGGCAATCAGGAAGGTGATGTGGGTAATCGGCATGTATTTGCGCAGACCGCCCATGGTTTCCATTTCGTTGCTGTGTACGGCGTGGATGATGCATCCGGCTCCCAAGAAGAGCAGGGCTTTGAACATGGCGTGTGTGAACAGGTGGAACATACTGGCCATGTAACCTAAACCGCCTTCGTGCGGGTTGGCAGCCGTGCATACACCCAGTGCCACCATCATGAAACCAATCTGTGAGATGGTAGAGAAGGCCAGCACACGTTTGATGTCACTCTGTGCACAAGCTACGCTTGCGGCATAGAATGCGGTGAAAGCACCTACCCAGGCTACCAAGTGGAGTGTGTGCGGCGCGAAGCCGATGAACAAGGGGAACATACGGGCTACCAGATACACTCCGGCTACTACCATGGTAGCGGCATGAATCAGGGCAGATACCGGTGTCGGACCTTCCATGGCATCCGGCAACCAGATGTGCAGCGGGAACATGGCACTCTTTCCGGCACCACCGATGAACATCAGTCCCAATGCCCAGGGCAGCACCATTCCGGCCTGCATCAGGCGTTCGGTTCCAGGGTTGAAGGTGAAAGTCTGCATGTAGTATCCGTAGATAAGGATACCAATCAGGAAGCCCAAGTCAGCAAAACGGGTGACGATAAAGGCCTTCTTGCTGGCAGCGATTGCTTCCGGTTTGGTGTAGTAGAAACCAATAAGCAGATAGGAAGACACACCTACCAGTTCCCAGAACACATACATCTGGAAAATGTTGGTAGCTACCACCAGACCTAACATAGAGAAGGTAAACAGCGACAGAAAAGCGTAGTACCGCTGGAAGCCGACTTCACCTTTCATGTAGCCGAAAGAATAGATATGTACCATTAGTGACACTGTGGAAATAACCACCAGCATCATGACGGAAATCGGATCGAGCAAAATACCCATGTCGATGTGAAGGGAGGAAGTGAACGGCAGCCATTCAATGTTCCACGGAGTCAGCGTAGGGTAGAGGCCTTCGGCAGTACGTGGAGCAGAGAAATAATTGAATGCCGTCAGATAGCTCAGCACGGCTACCGCTCCTAACGATAGGGTACCGATTGTGCCTGCTACTCGATGAGGCATTTTCATGCCGGCCAATGCCAGAACCAGGAAGCTCAGCACCGGGAGGGCAAGTATCAGAATTGTATAATCCATAAGCAATTGAATAAAATGTGAGAAAGTTATCCTTTCAAGTCAGTAATATCATCGGTAAGCACCTGTTTCAGGTTGCGATACACATTAATAATGATGGCAATGGCTACAGCCGTTTCAGCTGCGGCAATGGCTATGCCGAACAGGCTGAAGAAATGGCCTTCCAGTTGTCCGGGGAAAAGATAACGGTTGAATACCGCGAAATTGATGTTGGTTGCATTAAGCATCAATTCTACCGAAATCAGTAAAGCCAGCAAGTTTTTGCGGGTAAAGAATCCGTAGATGCCGCAAAACAACATAACGGTACTGATGACGAGGTAGTGAACTACATGAATTTCTATTTCCATAATCTTACTGTGTTATTTTTGTTTACGTGCAATCAGTATCGCACCAATCATACAAGCTAAGAGCAATACACTGACTACCTCAAATGGTAATACAAACTGGTATTTCCCTGTACCAATCAAGGCATGTCCGATGTTTTCTACCGGAAGTTCGACTCCCTGTGGAATCAGGTTCAGGGCAAATCCGTTGGTCATAACTAAGAAAAGCACGAGAGCTGCACCGATAACAATGGTCAGCAATACACTGATGAGCTTGGCGCGGTTTATTTTGTACTTCATATTCTTGTCCGACTGGGTCAGCAGGATGGAGAATACATACAGCACCACGATACCTCCGGCGTAAACCATCAGCTGTACAGCGCTCAGGAAGGTATAGCCCAGGATTCCGTAGATGGCTCCCGTACCTAAAAGAACGAACAGCAGATAAGTAGCGGCACGCAGGATTTTTCCTGTAGTGACAGCTAAAATGGAACAAGCAATGATACAGGCTCCTACGATATAAAATACGATTTCTTGAAGTGATATATTCATATCCGTTTCGTTTTATTTATTTCTTGTTCAGTGTCATGACGAGTTTTTCTTTCTGGAATACCGCATTCTCAAAGTCATTCGTAAACTGAATGGCATTGTGAGGACAGGCATTGACGCACAGCATGCAGAACATGCAAGAGCCTAAGTTGTACTCGTATTTCACCAGGAATTTTTTCTTTTTACCGTCTTCCGTCTCACGCATTTCCGTGGTCAGCCGGATGGTGCCGTTCGGGCAGCTCATCTGACAAAGTCCGCAGGCAATGCAATGGTGATTTCCTTCTTCATCCACCGGCATCACCAGCATGGCCCGGTGACGTTCCGGAATGTGAAGTGTAGTATGGCGGTTTTCAGGATACTGTTCGGTAATTTTCTTCTGGCAGAACACTTTCATGGAAGTGCGCATACCTACCAGCAGACTCTTGACTCCACCGACATATCCTTTTAAATATTCTTTAAATCCATTCATAGTCAAAATTTTTTAATCAAAATGTCAGACCAAATACTTTGCATACGGTCATTAATAACAATACGACCAGCGAGAGCGGCATCAGGTATTTCCATTCCAGTGTCAGTACCTGATCGATACGCAAACGGGGGAAGGTCCAGCGAATCCACATGAGCAGGAAGACGATGAAGAAGGTCTTTCCAATGAACCATACAAATCCGGGGATGTAGTCCATCACCATGTTCAGTCCGTCGAGTCCGGCAATGTGCAAGGGCATCCAGCCTCCCAAGAACAGTGTAGTGGCGATACCGGCAGTAATGAACAGGTTCAAGTATTCGGCCAGATAGAAGAAGCCGAAATGCATACCCGAATATTCCGTGTGGTATCCGGCGGTCAACTCCTGTTCTGCTTCTGCCAAGTCGAACGGACCGCGGTTAGCTTCCGCGTTTCCGGCAATCAGGTAGATGACGAAAGCCATGATGGCAGGAATGTGTCCTTTGAAAATGTTCCATCCGTTGGCCTGACCTTCTACGATGGTCTGAATATCCATGGCACCACTCATTACGACCATGGTCAGTACGCTGAGGCCGATAGAAAGCTCGTAACTGATAATCATGGCTCCACTTCGTACGGCACCAATCAATGTATATTTGCTGTTACTACTCCATCCGGCCAGCAAGATACCCAATACACCGATGGAAGAAGCTGCCAGCACAAAGAAGATACCGATGTTCATGTGAAGGATTTCTCCACCTTTATTCCATGGAAGACAAGAGAATGTCAGAATGGAAGCAAGAATTACCAGGAACGGAGCCAAAGCATAAAGAAAATGGTCGGAATGCTTCAGGCTGATGATTTCCTTGGTAAGGATTTTCAATACGTCGGCAGGTACTTGCAACAAACCTCCTTTTCCTCCTACACGGTTCGGGCCGATACGGCACTGGAAAGCCGCACAGACTTTACGTTCCATGTAGATAAGAATGATGGCCAGTACCGCGTACATGACGAGGATAAATACTCCCACAGCGAGTCCTTCCAATGTAAGTGCCAGCCATTCAGGCATTACACTGCAAAGGAATGCATGAATCTGCATGAGCAGCGGGCTGAGATTATAATAATCTAAAAACATAATTCTTTTATTTTTTCAGTTTTCTGTAATGATTGTTCCTGAAGTTTGTGTGGAGATTAACGGTCAATGTCAGGGATGACAAAGTCGAGTGTACCTCCAATGGCAATTAAGTCGGCAATTTTAGCTCCACGGCAAACGGTATCCATGGCGTGAACCAACGGAAGTCCGGTGGAACGGTAGTGCAGACGGTAAGGAACTTTATCACCATGGCTCTCCAATATCACATCAAACTCACCACGACTGGTTTCTACCGATGAAGTGAATACACCCTCCGGCAACTTGATGATGGGTTTGGTCTTGGCACGGAATTCTCCTTCCGGAATATTGTCAATCAGTTGCTCGATGATATGGCAAGACTCCATGATTTCGTCCATACGTACCATGTAACGGGCAAAGGAATCACCTTCCGTGTACACAATCTCCTTGAAGTCCACCTTGTCGTAGAGTGCGTACGGATGATGCTTGCGCACGTCGTTGGCCCATCCGGAAGCACGTCCGGTACCTCCTGTACATCCCAGTGAGATGGCGTCTTCCTTTGACAAAACTCCTACACCTTTCAGACGGGTATCGGCAATGACGTTTGAAGTAAAGATGTCATGATAGTCCTGAATTACACTGCGCAGGTGTTTGATAAAGTCTTTCACCTTCTGCTGGAAGGTAGGATGGATGTCAGCCTGTACACCTCCAATCATGTTGTAGTTCTGAATCAGACGGCCTCCGGTAGTTTCTTCAAAAATATCCAGAATCATCTCACGTTCACGGAAACCATAGAAGAAAGGAGTCAGTCCACCCATATCCATGACCAGACAGGAGTAGAACAGCAAGTGTGAGTCGATACGCTGCAACTCGTCCATGATGGTACGGATGTACTGGGCACGTTCCGGTACTTCTATTCCGGCAGCTTTTTCAATACACATACACAACGCATGGCGATTCTGGTGAGCACTCAGGTAGTCCAGACGGTCGGTCAAGGCTAATGTCTGCGGGTAGGTGAGGCTTTCGTTCATTTTTTCGATGCCTCGGTGGATATATCCCAGTATCGGGTCAATCTTACGAATGTTTTCTCCTTCAAGAGAGGTACGCATACGCAATACACCGTGTGTAGAAGGGTGCTGCGGCCCGATATTTACTACAAAATCATCTTCTCCAAACACCACGTTCTTACGTCCCTCAAGTGTGCCGTCGGGGCGGAGAAAGTATTCATCTGTCATATCGGCATTTTCCTCGTTGTCCATCCGAAGTGGGTTGGAGTTCATGTCATAATCCTTTCGCATAGGATAGCCAATCCAGTCCTCACGCAAGAAGATACGGCGCATATCCGGATGATTCAAGAAGCAGATACCGAAGAAGTCGTACACTTCACGTTCTTTAATCAGAGCGGTTTTCCACAAGTCGCTTACTGTGGGAAGTAATGCCTTTTCACGGTCTGTTGTTACCGCTTTGAGTGTGATTCTTGCACCTGTGCGGGTAGATTCCAGTAAGTAAAGCGCACCTAAGCCTTCTTCACCCCAGTCCATTCCTACGATGTCACGCAAGAAATCCATCGGGTTTTCTTTGTCATTCAGTAGTGTCTCAGCTATCTGGTGTAACTTTTCTGCCGGAACTTTTACGACAGTCTCTCCTGTCTGGCTGATTTCGGCTTCAGGAATAATGCTTGTTATTTTTTCAATTTCCATTTGCATTTTTTCTTTTTACGTAGGGTTTATTCCTCTTTTTCTTTACGGTTTACTTCTCCTAAGAAGCGCTCCACCTTGATTTTACGTTGGAGTTGCATCATGCCATAGAAGAATGCTTCCGGTCGGGGAGGACATCCCGGAATGTACACGTCTACCGGAATAATCTTGTCGATACCGTTTACTACGTGGTAAGATTTGATGAAAGGACCTCCGGAGATGGTACATCCACCTACTGCTACTACGTATTTAGGTTCGGCCATCTGGTCATACAGACGTTTTAATACCGGAGCCATTTTGTGTGTGATGGTTCCCAGCACCATGATCATATCGGCCTGACGAGGAGAGTTTCGGGTTACCTCAAACCCGAAGCGGGCCATGTCATAACGGGCTGCGCCTAATGCCATAAATTCGATGGCACAACAGCTGGTTCCGAACGTCAGACTCCAGAGCGAATTGCTTCGTCCCCAGTTAATCAGTTCGTCCACTGTTCCCAGTACGATTCCGGCACCGTCCATGTTCAGACGACGTACCATGTCTTCCAGATAATCATTGTTCTTGAAGTCCTCATACTCCATAGAACGAATAGAGGTAGCTTTTTTTACTTCCATTCAAGAGCTCCTTTCCGCCAGGCGTATGCCAGGCCCAAAATTAAAACTACCAGGAAGAAACCTACACTGACCAGTGCATATACTCCTACCTGGCCGGCCACTACAGCCCAAGGAAAGAGAAATACCGTTTCAATGTCGAACATCAGGAACAAGATAGCAAACAGGTAGTAACCTGCCTTGAATTGCACCCATGATTGTCCACGCGTAGGAATACCACATTCGTACGGTTCTCCCTTCTGCGGATTGAATGACCGTGGAGCAAGTAATTTTGCGATGGTCATTGCTGCCACAACAAGGACGATAGCAGTCAGAATAACGACAATAATAAATGTAAAAAACATATATCTAAGAATTTTTGATGATACATATAGATGATAAACTACTTCCGTTACACTGCAAGCCTCTGTCTGCAATGTATCAGAACAATCTATTTTAAACTGTTCTTAGATAGTATTAAATAAGGATTTTTTTGAGGGTATATAGATAATAGAATTTATCTAATTGTGTATAAGGATGTGTGGAATATACAGAACAGACCAGCCCTAAATGTGTGGGTGGTCTGGAAATAAAGTCTTGTCCAAACGAGAATACCGGCAGGAAAAACTTACCGTCCAGGTTTTTCTGGGTTTGTATGAATAAAATTTTCTGCGGAATATCTGCTTGTATGTTGGCAATCAGAAAGTCAAGCGTTTTCGAAGGAATATTGTCCGGATGCTGGTAGATGGAATCAGCCGATTGGGTTTCCTCTGCTGTATTGTTCTCATTGAGCACGGTGGAATAAAGCGCAAAGAAGTTTGCTCCTATGAGTACACTCATAAGAGTAATTAGGGATATACAAGCAAAAATCTTCCACTTATTCATGCTAATACCTTCAAAAACGCTGCAAATGTAGCCATTTATTTTGATTCATGAATCTGTATTTTCATTAATTTTTCTTGTCAGGCAGTTTGCTCTGTTTTTAGAAAGGATAACCAATGGCAAAATGAATACCCATTCCGTCCTTGAATTTAGGTATATTATAGTATCCACTCTTTTCGGTATCGTATGGCACATGAAGGGCAAAACCGAAGTCCAGTCTCAGAATCAGGAAGGAAAGGTCATAACGAATTCCTACTCCAGTTCCCAATGCAATGCTGTCAAAGAAATGCCGGAGATTGAATTCTGCACCGGGGCGAGCTTCATCTTTGCGCATAAGCCATACATTTCCTGCATCTAAAAAAGCTGCTCCGTTTAAGTTTCCTCCCATAAAATTTGAAAAGATACGGAAACGGTATTCCAGGTTGGCTTCCAGTTTGATGTCTCCTGTTTCATCCACGTAGGAATAACCTGAATTATTAGCCGGGTGGAATCTTCCCGGACCGATGGAGCGTACGGTAAAGGCACGAATACTGTTGGCACCTCCCACATAGAACTGTTCGCTATAAGGTGCGATTGTCTTGTTGCCGTATGCCCATATCACTCCTCCCATCAGTCGGGTAGCTAACTGTTGCTTTTCACTGATGTGGTAGGTATATCTTACTTCTGAAGAATATTTCAGGAACTGCGCAAACGGATTTCCCAATAGTTCCTTCTCCTTTTTGCTGAATTTCTGTCCAAAAGCCGCATAAATGACGGATGTCACATTTCCGGCAGAGGTGAGTGAGTTTTCCCACCACACACGGTTCTTTTTCTTCCGGTAGCTGTTGTCGTAAGTAACCGTGTAGGTCAGTGACGGAATGAACTGGTCGTCCAAACTATGGAACAGCATCGGGTTGGCATTGGCAATGGAGTCAAAGCGTGCGGTACGGTGCTGCAAAGTGTTGAATGCCAGGTGAATTGGAGTTACGGTATGCTTAATACTGCGTTTCGGTTGAAAACTATAGGATACAGTACCTCCAAATGACAACATCTTGAAGTAGCGGGCACGATTCACCTGTTCTGCGTAAATCTTAAAGTTGGTTTCAGACGGGAAACGGAAGGGGTCTACCCGATTTCTAATCCATGGTAAAACCAGTCGTGGAAAATTCAGAGAGAGGGCAGCTCCCAGCTCGTAAGAATTCATCACAGAACTTTCCCCGTCTACAGTAGAACTGGTCTGCCATTCGTATGAACCTTTCAACTCTAAGTTCAAGGAAGCACCCATTCTTTTGAAATTCTTCTTTGAAAGATTGAATTTGGCTCCCGGCCCTGTTTGCTTGGTACTCTTGGTGGTGACATTAAGTTCCAGTTCGCTGTCATAAGGCAGGTCGAACATGGCATTGACCGTAATGTCCAGGGTATCTCTTCCCGGACGAGGAGTGTAATTGAAATCATTGTATTTGAACACGCCTAATCTGGACAATGCCTGCTGGGTATAGTTCTGGCGTTGCTGAGAATACATTTCTCCGCTTTTATAAAGAAAACGTCGGCGGAGTACCCCATATCGTATGCCCGGCTTTTTTCCTGCATAATTAATGGTGAAGTTATGAAAATTCAATGAATCATTGGGTTGTTCTCCATTATGTCCTACTAGATTGATGCTTGTCTTTCCAATATAGTAAGTACGCAATCCCTCTTCCGGAATATTATGTTTCTGTACAACTCTTAAGTTGACATAACCGGGACGAATCAATGTGTCGGCCATGAACGTAATAAAATCTGGGCGATAGAAATAATATCCGTTGTTACGGAATAGTTCTACCAGGCGATTCCTTTCTTCGTCCAATTTATTGACAGTGAACGCATCTTCTTTTATTAACAGGCGTTTACTATATGTAGCATGAATCAGACTGTCTTCCTTGGGTGAAAATCCTACATAGGTAACGGAGTCTAATTTGTAACGTTGTCCGGTGTATATGGTATAATTTAATTTGGCTTTCTTCGGGTTCTTGGCTGTATCTACTTGCACTGTCACGTTGCCTTGGAAAAAGCCATTTTCACGTAAAACGTTACTTGCTACCTTTGTACGGGTATCAGGGTTAACGGTAGATACATAAATCGGGTCGGCAGCCAGTTTCTTGAAAATCCATTTACCAATACCTTTTTCGTATCGTTCAAACCGGTTATACACCCATAGTCCTAATGGGAAAGGGATACGGAGGTTGGGGCTGCCGAAAAATGAATTGTTCGGTGCCACGTTCAATGCGCCTTGTACTTCTTCCAAAGTAGCTTCTCCATTATCGGCTTCATTGTATCCCACAATTTTAGGAGTCGGTGTACCGATATAGAGCAACTCGTCTTCCGGAAGATGCTTGGTTGTGGAACATCCGGTTATGATAAATAACAGAAGTCCTGTCAGTAACAGTTTATTTATTCTTCTCTTCCTCATTTTCATCTTCTTCTTTTTTTTCGACTTCAGGCTGTGGTTTTTTCTTCTTTCTGAAAATAAACAGTTCGCCCACTTTACTAACTTTCTTGCGCAGTACAATACCGGCTCCGGTTTCTATCACTTCTCCATCGAGCACACTTTCGTAGTTCTTATCATGGAAAAGCTTGACGTAGCGAGTACCACTGTTGTCCAGACGATATTCTAATGAGATATTATCAATGAATGACTCGTCCTGCTGCACATTATTGCCGGTGGATACTTTTCCACCAATTACCACTCGGATACGGTTGTTCCAGAATCTCTTGGCAAACTGGAAGTTATAATCCGTAGATGTCTGTCCGGTTTCTTCTCCATTATTGGTTTCTATACCGAAATTCACATCAATGGTCTTGAGGGCACTTCCAGCCACTTTGGAAATCTGGTCTTGCAAGAAAGAGTTCATGACACTGCTTCCACCACCTCCCAGTGTACTACCTTCCGTCAGGTACATACCTGTTACCAGCATGGTTACAGCCACCTTGTTCTTTTCTTCAGCCGACATGGAAGCCAATTCATTTTGCATGGTACCGTCATCCGGAGCATCAATGATAAAGGTAAATCCTAAATTCTCCAGTGTATTGGTGATGTTGACACCTACATCGAAGTTGACCATGCGCGATGCCTGCCCTTCTTGTGCTACTGAAGAACGTATTCTTTCCGTCGCTTTTATACTCATGAGAGGGTTCATCGCATTTCCATTCCACTGTATGTAACTTCCGCTTTGAATATGGAAGGTCTTTAACTGGATAATTGGGAGCTGGTATTTCATTTCACCGCTTAGAAGAGAATACCTTCCGTTCAGAATGATGTTTCCTTCCGGAGTATATTGGAAAGACAAGTCGCCACCTCCTTCAAAGTACATGTAGTTGCTTCCTTTTTCATCCATATTGACACGGCACTGTACCCCTTCGTCTATGTGTAAGGTCATCAGCATGTCGATACCTCCTAGTGAGAGGGCTGGAAGAACCCTTCTTTGTGCAGAAGTCGTATCGCTGAAGTTGGTGAAGGTTACTGTTTCTTCCAGACGGTCTTCTACGGTCAGCGGAGAATCCTGTAGGATATAGGTAAAGTTACTGTTACCCAAAATATTCATGTTACCGCGTATATTCATGTTATCGGGTGTACCTTTAAGAGTAGAGTGGAAATCCACGTACAACTTCCCATATACGAGCGACTGTTTGGTCTGCTTGGCATTCAGCAATTCAAAATTGTTGGCATCCATCTTCAGGTTCATTTTCATCTGACTGAAATCTGCCATGTCCACATCCCCGTCAATGGTGAACGGAGTTTTCCCTTTGGTGAAGATCTTGAAACGGTTGAATGTAAGCTTGCTGTCCTTGATTTCCACCGGTTTGTTATCAAATCGGAGGTTCAGAGATGCTTGCGGTACGTATACATTTACGCTATCCAGGTTAATTTTTCCGTTCATGAGCGGTTGGGAAGCATTGCCGGACATTTGCATGGTACCGTCAATATCTCCACTCAGCATAGCCATCTTACCCGGAATAAAAGAGTTTGCTATTTCCAGCGGGAAGTGATGCAATGCCATACGTGCATCTATCCGATCCTCTTTTTGTTCTTTCTCTTCAGCCGGGAAGTATGAGCCTTCTATACTGATTACTTCCTTGTCATTCTGCATGATGAGGCCGTTGATATGCTGTTCACCGGTTTGTTTGGGAAGGTAGACCGCACTCAAAGCCCAGTCGCCCAAAGCTATCCCGTTATATCTGAGCTGGTTGATGTTGTTCTCAAGAGAAATCTGATCCATGCCGTCTTCTGTCTGCACATAATGTGCTTCAGAGTTAATCACGCCCTCGATGTCTGGCATATACGGAATCACTCGTTTGAACTCTCCAATGTTAATCTGAGTCAGGGATAGAGTCAAATCTTGCTGTGCCGTAGAATCTGGAGTAGAATAGAAACTCAGTCCGGTACGCAATTCATCGTAAATGGACAAATTGGCCATGATTCGTCCGTCATCTCTCAGATAGATATAATTATCCGGATTAACCGTAAACTTACGGTACACTAAGATAGGGTCAAATGGGGTGATGTGGAGACTGATTCCGCCTTTTTGCAGGCCAGCCACCATACCTATATTTACTCCACATTCTTTTTTACCGTTCAGATATTCAATAGTAGCATTAGCTTTGTCAGCTCCTATATCTCCATTCAGTGTAATATCGAAAGCTTCTTGGAACGGTTTGTCATTGGCTATGACTCCACTGTTAAACAAAATCTTATCAGGCTGTTGGGTGGCATTGAAATAGATGGTGTCAAGCGCTAGACTATCTGTCTTTAATCCATAAAGATTCATCGACGCATTCAATCCTTCTGCAGGGGAGGTGCGTATATTCACATTCATGCGGTTAAAGTTTATCTTTTTGATGGCCAGTGTATTGGAAATGGGGTTGTCCTTTCCTGCAAAGATTCTGAACTGGGTTTCTGGCCACAGCTCACGAAGGGCAACCTGATCAATTGATTTCTGCTTCCATTGTGCGCTCAGTGCATTCGTCAGTTTGGTTATCTGATTACCTAACTCATCAATACCTCCTCGGCTTCTGAATAGAAACGTCAGGTCACCCGCATTTGCGTAGCTCCTGATAGAATCGCGTGCAGTGCTGAAGCCGAAATGTATATCTTTCGTCTTAAATGTCTTTTTTTCAGTGATTAAATTTATGTCTTTTACAGATAAACGGATACCGTGACTTTTTTTCATGTCCGTTCTCATGTGAATGTCGATATTTTCGGTAGTCCTTAACGGAGAACTGAGCAATCCCATTCCGTATAAATCAAGATTCTTCACTTGAACCAACATATCCGCAGCAATTGCAGAAGGGTGTAGGGATGCATCTAACTGCGATGAGATATTCATCAGGTTGTCATTCACATCCAAGTTGAGGTTCGCTTTTGATTCTTTCAGGGCTGCATTAAGCTGTACGCCAGAGAAGACACGGGTTCCCCATTGAAGGTGGTTGAGTGCGGCATTGGCTGTTAATGTAGTTCGTTTGGAAAAAATATCTGTTCCTGCTCCTTCAAGTTGCATACCAGCAGAGAGATAAAACAACGAATCAGCTGGCAGGAAATCATGCAGGTTTAGCTCACTGATTTGCATATCTGCCTTATAAGCTTCTTTAAGGAGGTTGTATTCCGCATTTAGCTGTACTTTTCCTTCATTCTGGCTTAAGGTAGTTTCGGTAAACAAATCGTTACCTTTCATACCGGCCTTTCCATGAATATTCATTCCTGACGGAATAACTACTCCGTCGGTCAGGCTACTCAGAAAATCCATTTTATAGAAATCCGAGTTCAGGTTGATCACTCCCTCTCTGGAAAGACTGTCGAGCACATTTTTTACCGTTCCGTCCATTTCCATACGGAAACAATCGGGAATTTTAACCTGGCAAGTAGTCAGTTTCAGGTCACTCAGACTTCCATCTACCCCGATACGAACTTGTAATGGAGCTGCAGGGAAGAATTGAATAAATTCTTGTGGCATGTCTGGAATCAGTTTGAACAAATCAGCTTTACCGATTTCAGCCATGAACTGACCGTTCAATACGCCGTCCTGATTCTGTTCGGTGACCGACCAGTCTATCGTAGCCTTGAGAGCCAGAAAAGAATTTGCAGTTTTGATTTGTAAAGAAGGTACACGTATGGCTTTCTCATCTGCCTGTAATTGCCCCTCAGTCGATTTGATTTCCAGTCCCGAACGCTCTTTCAGCTCGAACTGATGCAGTAATGCCCGGATGTTATTCCCCTGATAATATAAAGAATCCATCTGTAAATTGATGTCGGTCACTGCAATATGTGACGGATCCAATCCCTTCTCTATAGGAGGTGTATTCCCTGAGTTATAGTATAATCCACTCTGTAAAAGCTTAAATTCTTTAGCGGAATAAGCCGCTTTATGCAAGTCAACCAGTCCGTCTCTTAAAGAAGCATTCCCGACTTTAAGCCCTAAGTTCATGGAGTCAAGTGGCATATCCATCTGAAAGTCCACATTTGCCAAATCAATCTTTTCTAATTTAAACTTCCAGAATGTAGGTGCACTTTGGGTGGTATCTTGTGCGGTTGTATCTGCCAGGCATAGTTTCAGATTGGCATCTTTTAGTGTGAGCTCGTTGAGCACAGCTGTTTCCGGCGTCAAGGCTACTCCATGCGATTTCAAGAAAAGTTCTCCCAGGTTTCCCTGCAAGGACATTCCTTCAATCAGGTCGACCGTATTGACTGAAGCGTTTTTCAGTTCCACTCCATCAATCTCTATCTGCTTCTTTACCAGAGGGAGTAATTGAATTTTTACGGTTAGTTTTTCCACATTCAGGAGCGTATCCTGAGGGTTGGTAACCGTGGTTTCATGGACTACTAAATTTAGCGGAAAAGAAAGCGAAATTCGTTGTATATGAATGTTCATCCCCGTAGCTTGCGAAGCGTATGATGTCGCCTTATCCACAATAAAATTCTGGATAGCAGGTATATAGATTAATATACACAAGACTATAAAAAGGATAAATGGACTTGCTAATACAATTCCTCCCCATTTTATATATTTTTTCATATACAATTGAATCATTAGTTATGCGAATATATAAAAAAGAACCCAAAGGTGATACATTTTGTTTATGAACAATGTTTTGAAATCACATTATTTGTTTACCTTTGCGTAGTTATTAATTTTAATACAATTCTATGAAACCAACTTTATTTGTACTGGCTGCCGGTATGGGGAGTCGTTACGGTGGCTTAAAACAGCTTGATGGACTGGGTCCTAACGGTGAAACAATCATGGATTATTCAATTTTTGATGCTATCCGTGGTGGTTTCGGGAAATTGGTTTTCGTAATCCGTCGTGATTTTGAAAAAGATTTCCGTGAAAAGATTGTAAGCAAATATGAAAATCATATTCCTGTAGAAGTTGTGTTCCAGGATTTGAACGACCTGCCTGCTGGCTTTACTTGTCCGGAAGGCCGTGTTAAACCTTGGGGAACAAACCATGCAGTGTTGATGGGTAAGAATGTAATTAAAGAACCATTTGCCGTAATCAATGCTGACGACTTCTATGGACGTGACAGTTTTGCCGTATTGGGTAAATACTTGTCAGAATTGCCGGAAGGTGCAAAGAACGACTACAGCATGGTAGGTTTTCGTGTAGGAAACACTTTGTCAGAAAGTGGAACGGTAGCTCGTGGTGTATGTGCAACTGATGAAAATGCTCATCTGACAACAGTCGTTGAACGTACTGAAATTATGCGTGTAGACGGTGTAGTTTCTTATAAGGATGAAAATGGCGAATGGGTTGGTATTGAAGATAATACTCCTGTTTCAATGAATATGTGGGGATTCACTCCTGATTATTTCCAATATTCAGAAGAATATTTCGCTGAATTCCTGAAAGAAAATATCAGCAACTTGAAATGTGAATATTTCATTCCGTTGATGGTGAACAAGCTGATTAATGAAGGAACTGCTACTGTAAAAGTACTGGATACTACTTCTAAGTGGTTTGGTGTGACATACGCTGCTGACCGTCAGAGTGTAGTTGACAAGATTCAGGCTTTGGTAGATGCTGGTGAATATCCTGCTAAATTGTTCTGATTAGAAACAGATTATAATACTTAGTATAATGAAGACCGGGATTACAGAAATGTGATTCCGGTTTTTTTGTATGATGAACTAAATAGTAAAAACTTGCCTATACTTATGCTAAGTGTATAAGTGGGTAAGTAACTTGAGTTTCAATAATTGGGAAGGGATAATATTACTGTGGACTACGTAGGTAACTCAACATCATCGGCAATAACTTTAGGATTATATCGATAGCTCTGTTTATCTGAAGAGTACTTGATTTAAAGTTTTTCGACACTCATGCCGGATATGATAAGATTAAAGTTTGTTCTGAACTCTGATTTTTGGGACGGATTAAATTGTATTTGCAAATCCTGTTAAATATATGTCAGAAATGAATGACAATTATGTCTTTACTCGAAAGCAGTATGATGAAGTAGTATGTCGCCGCATGGATGGACTTACTTCAAAAAGCAATGCTGGAATCTAATATGGACATGGGTATATTCGTGAAATAGTACGTTTTGCAAGACCGATTACAGATCGTGAGGATATACTCTCCTAAAAGTAAAGACTCCTTTTATTAAAGCCCTTGAAGACTATTCCTATTTCCAAGGTATGAAACGAAAGGAGACGGTAGCTACATTAGGACTGAATGAATCTATGTTCAGTTAGATTATGAACGGCAAAATTATTGTGAGGATTTATTATTCATGCTGTTAAGTATAAAAAGAACTTATGTCCAGTAGGTTACACTTATACAGAACATATAAAAATTTATCCAGGTATCTTCAATATGTAATACCTGGATAAATTTCGTTATTCAAGCATGATATCTCCACTCTTGACTTTTTAAAGACACAAATGCTTAAAATCAATATTTAGGATTCTGAATCAATTTACCTCCTGATAAGTCGATTTCGTCCTGAGGGATAGGAAGTATAACACGGTAATCATCATAATTGACGATGCCTACAGAGAAATTATCAACAGACATCTTATTTCTCCAATAGTCAAATGAGATAGTGTTTTCTGCAAACAATTCAATACGACGTTCCATTAAAATTTCTTCCAAAGTGACAGATGAAACATTAGAGTAATTCTCAATACGCTGCTTTCTCAAATCATTGATATAATCAACTGCTTTATCAGGCTCTTCGTGAAGAGCAGCTTCTGCTGCCATCAAATACACATCAGAAAGACGGATAATTTTAGGATTGTTTACATAAAGATTATTCTCTCGTCCTGGATACTTTGCCGGATATTTTGCCGGATAAGTAAAATCTTTACCGCTTTGGTCTTTAACCATTTTGGAACGAATATCATTTGGATGTGTAGACAGATACTGATACAAAGGAGCCGTTTCTACAAAAGCACATTCCGCATAACCTTCGCTATCACAGTAATAACCAACCGAATTACGCTGAGCGTTATAAGTTGTGGTGATATTTAGTTCAAAGAGTGACTCGTCTGTATACGTCTTTGACCATGATTCCACATAGTTGTCTCTTGTATAAAGTTTATATAAAGGGCATGCTAAGACTTCTTTCGCATCAGCCAAAGCCAAATCATATTGTCCATTATACAAATAGACTCGCGCTCTTAAAGCTAAGGCAGCCCAATAATTGATATAACCATTGTTCTTTTCAGTGGTAAGCAAAGGCAGCGCAGTTTTAAAATCTTCAAGAATTTGGTCATAGGTTTGTTTCAATGTAGAACGGCTTCCCACATAATCTGTTTCATAGACTTCAGTAGATAGTACCAGACCTGAATTGGCGGCATTCACATCGGCTGTCGCTGTCGGTATATTACAGAACATGCGTGCTAAGTCAAAATGTAGCATTGCTCTCCAGGCATACAATTGGCCTTTATAGTCATTGAACTCTGCCACTTCTTCCTCACTATATTGAATATTGTCTATGGCAGACAGAGCCTTGTTTACGTTGGCAATAGCTTGATAAAAATAAGCATAAGCGTAGTATGGCTCCTGGTCATATTTTGTCATTGTGTAACGAGCGATTGGACCCGCTTGATTGTTGTTGCTTATTGCCTGAAAGTCTCCGCCACGCAAATCTGCGAAAATTGCAAAGTCCGCGCTATAGGTCATTCTGCCTTCAGACATTAGATAGCCGATACCATTAACCGCATTCTTCAAGTCGGTCATAGTCGTAATAGCTTCTTCAACAGGTAAAGATGTGGACGGCATCTTATCTAGGAAATCACTACAGGAAGTGAAAGTCATTCCAAATAGCAATCCGATGATATATATTTTTTTCATAAACGTACTTCTATAAATTATAACTCAATATTTAAACCAAACATAAACGATTTAGTCGGTGGAGTATCGGTCTGACGATAACCGTTAATATCCACATCCGGATCTATATTATCGCTTGCGCAGTAAATCATGAAGGGATTGTTCGTTTTGAAGAATACGCGTAGGTTACTAATGTATTTTTTGGAAATAGGAATTCTGTATCCAAATGTAATATCACGCATACGTACATTGTTAGTTGACTTAATAGTTCTTGAAGACCAGCGGTCTGTACGATATGGGTTATTGTAAATAGGCTTCGGATGCTCCACCACATCTCCCGGGTTTCTCCAGTAATTGCCAGCCACTTCTTGTGAAACGTTGAAACTTCCTAAGCGTACACCGTCAGAATAAGTCAGGAAGTAACCGGGATAGTCAAACAGTGAAGCTCCGGTCTGGAAAGAAATCATGAATGACAAATCAAAGTTCTTGTACGTGAAAGTATTGGTCATACCTCCCATCCAGTCAGGAACTGCTTTTCCTACGATAGCCTTTCCAGCTTCATCATAAAAATTAGTAACACCTTTTGAATGGTCTTCCGGGTCAATCCAGAACTCTCCAAGACCGGTTTCAGAATTTACACCGGCCCATTCAGGCAAATAGAATGAGTGCATGGACTCACCTTCGCGCAAGATATACATATTCCCATCCCCATACATCACGTCATTGTGACTCGGGAGTTCTTTAATCTTCATGCTCTGGCGGGTGACATTAAAATTGGTGTGCCATGTGAAGTCCTTTGTTATAATATTCGTTGAATTGATAGTCAATTCCACTCCTTGGTTCTTGATTTTACCCAAGTTCTGCCAGTTCGTATCGAACCCGGTTACAATACTTGTCGGAACCCGGAATAACAAATCTGTAGTTACCTTATTATAATATTCTAGTGAAAGGTTTACTCTATTCAAGAAGCCCCAGTCAATTCCTATATTGAAATTGGCTGACTTCTCCCAACCCAGTTTTGAGTTTCCAGGATTTCCCCAATAGATACCACTTTGGTCACCATACCCTCCGCCAAAAGAGTAAGTCGCCAGATTAGCATAATAATCTCCCGGGAGGTTCCCGTTAGTACCGTATGATACTCTTAATTTCAAATCATTAGCCCATTTGTTATCCAAAAGGAAGTCCTCACCGGCCAGTCTCCAGGCTCCTGATACAGACCAGAAATTTGCCCAGCGGTTGTCTTTACCTAAACGTGAAGAACCATCCCGGCGGAAGCTGGCAGACACGTAATATCTGTTGTCAAAATTGTAATTGATATTACCCAGATAAGACATGATAGCAGCTTCATAATAAGAACTGGATACATTATAAGGCTGTCCATTGGAAAGTTCTGGCAGTTTGTTCGTGGAATAAGACTTAGCACTTAAAGATTGTGCCAACAAATAACGGTCTTCTATTTCGTAACCTAACAATCCATTGATATTATGTAAACCAAAGCTATTGTTATAGTTAAGAGTTGTAGAAGAAGTTAAAGTTTTATTGGTAGAAACATAACGCGCACCCAGTCCCCCCAATGTTTGGCCGTTCACGCTTTCGGGAGCCCAGAACTCACGTTCTTTGTTATCCATGTAGTCGTATCCAAAAATCGTACGGGCAGAAAACCCCAATGGTAAAGTTACCACAGCTTCCGCATTTGTTAGGCTACGTAACATATCCGAATTAACAGTTTCCGCATTCGGCCCTGTTGTTTGTCCCAGCATCAAATTCGGGTTAGAGATATTCGACGTGAATGCAGCGTTTGGATTATAAGAACCATCTTCCAACGTAACAGCAGCAGTCGGGTCCATTGAATAAAGAATAGATAGAGGAGAAGACGTACCTAATCCTTGTTCTTGGTCATTTTGGTCACGGAATCCGGATGTCCCTGTGAAAGATAACATTTGGCGAAAGGAAACCTTTAACCAGCTATAAGCCTGATGCTCGATATTCAGACGTCCACTGAAACGTTCGAAATCACTGCCTTTTACCAGACCTTTCGTCTTGTTGTATCCAAAGCCAGCATAGAATTTAGTTTTTTCTGTACCGCCACTGATTGCAAACTGGTGGTCTGTAACCATTCCTTTTCCATAGACTTCTTTTTTCCAGTTTGTGTCAATGTCTGATCCTGGATTCCAGAAGAAAAGCGGAGACAATTCATTTGCAAATGAAATGGCATCGATCATTGGATGTCCTAAATTAGCTTGAGAAAGATTGTTTGCTCCAGTAGGATTAATTTCTGCGAAATTTTTAAGTGCATCATTATAATATTGTTGGATTTGGGCCGCATTCATCACATTATACTGACTGCTGACAGCCATGTCAGTCCAGCCTGATTCCATGTTGTAAGTGATTTTCGTTTTACCTTCCTTACCTTGCTTTGTTGTAATGATAACCACCCCGTTTGCCGCACGAGAACCATATAGAGAAGCTGCAGCGGCATCTTTCAAGATAGTCATGCTTTCAATGTCATCAGGGTTGATAGAAGACAGGATAGACTGGGATTTCAGGCCAGAAGTCATATCATCATTCACCACGGCAACTCCGTCAATTACATATAAAGGCTGAGTAGAACCGCTTATGGAACCGATACCGCGAATTAAAATCTTCTGGTCTGAACCTGGGTCTCCGGTAGAACCACCCACACGGACACCAGCTACTTTTCCATCCAATGATTTGACTAATGACTGCTTTTGGGAACTAATATCTGAAGCTTTCATCACAGAAGCAGACCCTGTAAATGATGACTTTTTGGCTGTTCCGTAAGCCACAACCATCACTTCATCAAGTTGTTCCGCATCAGACTTCAATACCACTTTTACGATAGGCTTAATCTTCACTTCCTGCGACTGCATTCCGATGAAAGAAATGACCAAAGTTCCGGCGGAACTATAAAGTATTATAAATTATTGATCTATAAATAAATAGAAATTATTCAATTAAATAAGATTTGTAAATCAAGATGGCTTGTAAACTGATATTCTATACGGATTTTCTACCAAGATTATACTCTGAATAAGTCATTTTTATATAATTAGATGAATATATTAGCTCAAAACGAATTTATTGAGTCATACAAGACAAATAAAATTCCATACATTTATTCAGTAAACGCGTTTTCATTTGTCAATAAAATATGTTTTCCTGCCTTATATTGTTTTAAGAGTATGAAATTTCTTCATAGATTTTACAACAATATATATTGAGCCACCTGCTTATATATTAAGTAGTTTAAAGAAAATGTCTTATAATAAAATAGAGAGCGTACTAAGAAAAAAACTTACCCAAGAATACGCTACGCAACTTGGGTAAGTTTCCTATAATAATTCTCGGAATTTATAAATAAGAAGACAATGCTTTTTGCTTCTATATATTATAAATTCAAGAAAAACTTCTCAATCTATTAATATGAGGGATTCTGTTTAATCTGAGGATTAGCATCAATTTCCGCCTGAGGGATAGGCATAATAGTTCTATAATCATTCCAATTAACGGTTATTAAATCTTCTCCATTCAAGAAATGAGTACCTCCTTTTCTCTCAACAGTATCTCCTACACGTAAAATGTCATATAGTCTATGACCTTCCATCACAAGTTCTTTTCTACGTTCTTTCTTAACTAAATCAAGAGTTGCTGTGATTTTTGTGTTGTTTGGATTAGCACGATGTCTTATTTGATATAAGTATTCATCAGCAGAATTTTGATCAGGAGTGCCTTTTCTTAATGCAGCTTCTGCTCCAATTAGATAAATATCAGACAATCGGATTACTCTAACATTATTCACAAAAATATTTCCGTCAAGTCCTGGATACTTGTTTACAACACGCTTCTGTCCATCTTTATCTTTTATCAATAATCCCAATCGTACATCATCCGGATCTTCGTTTAGTAAATTCAGGAAATCAGTTGTTGCAATCATTGTTCCGTATGAACTTGGTGCAACAAGAGATCCAATAAGCTCTCTACTTCCGCCATACATAGTAGAAGATAAATCTAAATCAAAAATAGATTCACTATTTTCACGTTTTCCCCACATGTTGATATATTCAGCGTTAGGGACTAGATTATATCCTCCATTATCAATGACATCTTTTGCGTATTTATAGGCTTCCTCATAATTACCTTTATATAAATTGACACGAGCTATTAAGGCCTTTACCCCCCAGCGGTTTATGTGACCGTATGTTTTATCTTCACTTATAAAATCTAAAGCATCTGCTAAATCAGTTAAAACTGCTTCATAGCCTTGTGCTACAGTAAGACGCTCAGGTAAACTTGCAGCATCAAGTACGGTTGTTATCACAGGAACTCCTAAAGATGCTCCATTATCTTTTTGATACGGTGTACCATAAGTAATTAGAAGGTTGAAATGAGCTAATGCTCTGATTGCTAAAGCTTCCCCCTTTGAATTCTTAGTTACATCTGTCATTGGTATAGAACCAGATTCAATAGCATCTAAGAGGACATTAGCACGATTTATGACTACATAAGGTACAGACCAAAGTGATTCTCTAGCATTATTTTGCCTATCGGTAAAACGATAAAAGTTTTCTGTACGGTCTCCAACCATTCTAGTTTGTATATCTTCACCGCCCACTTCTGGACGAGTAATGAAATCTGTACCGTAATAGTATGAACCATCGACAGAAATAAGCCCTTGATAAAGTCCGTTCACTGCTGTTCTCGTATCTTCTTCCGTGGTGATTGCTCCTTCACTAACTAACGAATTGCTAGGCAATGTTGTCAGATAATCATCACACGAAGATAACAACGTAACTCCAGTCAGCAAGGTCACAAATATTGTATGTATAGTTGTTTTCATTGTTTCTTCTTTTTATTAAATTCCTAATTCAACACCAAATGTAACAGTCTTTAAGTTAGGAAGTCCAAGTGTTGGAATTCCATTTACTGGCATTTCAGGATCTGCATATTTATATGAAGTCCAAGTGAGTAGATTCGTTCCTGAGACAAATACACGAACATTGTTTAACTGTGCTTTGTTAACCCATTTTTGTGGAAGTGAGTAAGAAAGACTTAATGATTTCAAACGTAAATAGTTCAAATCTTTCATAAAACGTGAGCTCCCATAATTTCCCCATTTGTAATTATTGATTCGGCGAGGAACATCTGTAACGTCACCAGGTTTTTGCCATCTGTCTAACTGTTCGGTTGACATATTATACCATACCTGATATCCATCTGTATCTGTAAGACTTGTTCTCCAAGTGTCGAATACTTTTCCACCTAAAGAGAAATTGAAAAGCATACTCAATTCTAATCCTTTCCATGAAACAGAGTTTCTCCATCCACCAGTTAGTTTTGGGTCTGGTTTGCCGATAATTACACGTTGAGCTTTTGTAGGATCTTTAGTTAATTCTCTGTTTATACTGCCATCTTCATTTACTGTATTTAATACCCATTGCTCTTCACCAGTTTGTGGGTCTACACCAGCCCATTCACGGCTCCACCATGAATAGTATGATTCTCCTTCACGAATAATACTAGTACCATCAATGATATCTTTTCCTCCATAAAGCTTGGTTACTTTATTGCTATTGTGTGACAATGCTAGACCTGTATTCCATCTTACTTGTGAGTGTTTGAACACGTCCACATTGATGTCTACTTCTACACCCTGATTTTTCATTTCACCAACATTTTTTAGCATAGTTTGAAAACCTACAGCCATTGATGTGGGAACATCTTGCAATAAATCACTTGTACGACGTGTATAGTAATCAAATGTAATGTTTAAACGGTCAAAAAAACGAGCATCAAATCCGATATTGAGATTCTTGTTTTTTTCCCATGACAAGTCTGGATTTGGAACAGAATTTGGAGCAGAGCCTGGTTTATCCTGGTAATTGTAACCATATCCATACAAGCTTAGATGGCTGTAGTATGAACTAGGCAAAGTACCATTGATACCATAAGATGCTCTTATCTTTAAATCATTTAACCATGTCAGATTATGCATAAATTCTTCTTGTGTCATTCTCCAAGCAGCAGAAACAGACCAGAAGTTTGCCCATCGATTATTTGCACCTAAACGTGAGCTTCCATCTCGACGGAAATTGGCTGATACATAATATTTATTGTCAAAATCATAATTTACACGTGACAAAAGTGACAACAAATGGTCTTGTTCGTAATACGCCATACCTTCCATTGGAGTAGCAGCATTAATAGATTCTGGCAATTTATTGTGCGGATATCCATTTTGTGATGCCATTACATACTCTATTCTGCGGTCATCTACATCCCATCCTACAAGTACATCCAAATTATGTTTTTGATTAAAGCTCTTCACATAATTTAATGTGGTAGAAGAATAGATGTTGTTTTGATTCAAAATATAGTTAGATCCAAGACCTCCTAAATCGCTACCATTGTTTGAATCCATAGGCCAGTAGGTTAATGATTTATTAGCTATATAATCATAGCTGACATTTTCTTTTAGCGTTAACCCATCAATAATCTCATAGGAGGCCCATAAATTATTCGAACTTCTGAAAACATTTGACTCATTCTTGTCTTTCTGTAAATCTTCTATAGGATGAGATTTAGGGAAATAAGCCTGAATAATAGGATTTGACATATCATAGTTCCCTTCGTCATCGTAGATTCGTATGTTAGGGGTAATCACATAGTTAAGCAAGAAAAAAGGATTGGCAAAAGCTGTTCCTTCACTAACAACAGAGGATTTTTGTTTTGACAATGAAATATTTGCTCCCATTTGCCATTTATTATCTGCCGAACGGTGAGTTGCATTGATACGTCCAATAAATCCATCCATTTTAGAGTTGTTAGCTTTACCTTGGTCTTTTTTGTATGCTAAAGAAGCGAAGAAGGAGTTTCGATCATCACCACCTTGTGCAGAAAATTCGTAGTTTTGTGAAGAGCCGTGTTTACGGAATAAAGCAGACTCCCAGTCTTCATTATAGTCAGGCGCATAGGTGTCTGCTGCTACTTGAGCATACGCTTTTGCTTGTTCTTCTGTTGCAGGAGTGTAATTTCCGTCTGCATCAGGAATACCATAAAGAATAGCTTCATTATAGGCTCCTTCGTATGTCAGTTCTCTACGTTGAGTTCCATTTACATTTTCACGATTTTTCATAGCCCAATCAGAGAATCCCCAATTGGCTTTAAAATTGATACGTGTTTTGCCGGCTTTTCCTTTCTTTGTAGTAATCAAAATTACACCATTGGCTGCTCTAGAACCATACAAAGAAGCTGCAGCCGCATCCTTTAATACGGTAATATTCTCAATATCACTGGGATTAATAGATGACATAATATTAAATGATTTACTATCGTCTGTTACAGCTGATATAGCAACATCTCCTGATACAACGGGAACACCATCTATTACATATAATGGCTCATTGGTTGCATTCATTGAGCCTGTACCTCTTACGCGAATTTCTAATGCCGCGCCCGGTTGTCCACTGTTACTGTTTATTGTTAATCCAGGAGTTGTACCAGCAAGAGCTTGCTCAAAAGAGGTGACAGGAATATCTTTTAAAGCTTTTGCTCCATCAACAGAAGATGCCGCTCCTGTAAATGAAGATTTTTTAGCAGTGCCATACGCAACAACCATAACTTCATCAAGTTGTTCTGCGTCAGATTTTAATAATACTTTTACAATTGGCTTAACTTTCACTTCCTGCGACTGCATTCCGATGAAAGAAATGACCAAAGTTCCGGCGGAACTATATTAGCTTTAATTCGTTGATTATCAAATGGTAAATTTATTTCCAATTTATTAATGAGCCATTTTAAATCAGTTATAACTGCAAAATTTATATAGTTTTTCTACCTTATTATTACTAATAGGATTAGAAAATGTATTTATATAGATGATGTAATGCATAATATTATATTATGTTTCTCGTGCGAGAAACATACGTTTTACGATGCGGAGCCGTATGTTTCTCATGCGGAAAACGTACGGCTCTGCACCGTAAAATATAAACTATAACAGAGCGTCTTCTTAAATTAATAATTACATTCTTAGATTAATGATTAGAACTTACATTTTTTCAAGTCTTTTACAATCGTTCCTGAAAAAATATCGCTATATCTCTGAGTAGTTTTTACACTTTGATGCCCCAATAGCTTTTGGACTGTAGTTATTTGAGCCCCGTTGTAAATTAAAAGAGTAGCATTAGTATGCCGGGCTGTATGAAATGAAAAGTGTTTTTCTATCTTGGCTAACACACCGATTTTTTTTAAATCTTTATTTACGGAAGAATTCGATTTTATATGAAAAAAATCACTTAAATTTTGATGATATTCTTGCAATAATCGGAGGGCCTTCCCCTGAAAAAGAAGATATAATGGTATGCTGACTTTGGTATCTGTCTTGACGGTTTTAAATATAAGCCATTTCTCTCCTTTTATCGTGACAATATTGCTTTCATTAAGAAGTACAAAGTCTGAATATCGAATTCCCGTGTAACAACAAAATAAAAACGCTTTTAAGCTGTGCATTAGCGATTTTGAACACAATGAAAGTTCCAGTTTTTCCAATTTCCTGATTTCTTCGGGAAGCAGAAAACTATGTTTGCTCTGAGTTGTTTTTATCTGGTATTTTCTGAACGGATAATCTTCCGGCTGAATGTATCCTCTTTTGATAGCCTCGTTGACAAAAGTCCTTAATTGTCTCATGTGTTTGGCAATTGTATTTGTCTCGTACATTTTTTGTCGCATGAAATCTTCAAATTCAAGAAGAAATGAATAAGTTATATCTTCAAATTCAATAGAGGGACGAAAGTGATTGAGTAAATCCAAAGTCGTTAAAAGATTCTTTTTGGTAGTATCTTTACGCAATGAGTGTTCTACCCAATTTCTACCAAAGAGTAGAAATGTCATTTTCTCTGTATCATTTTGATGGTTGAAAGTTTTAAAAGCGGACAAGTTGATATAGACACCGCGTTTCCATGATTTCAATTCTTCCCATTGCAATTGTAAAATAAATTCTTCTAACATTCGGTTTAATTCTTCAGAATGCGGATGTTGGATAATTCTACTATGATGGTTATCCCATTGCTTTGGATTGACATATATTCCTGTCGAAATGTAAACCTTTTTACGCTTCCTGTAAGCTTCCACCTGTATAAGAGCTTTCCCTGATTTGTTTAACTTCTTTTTGCGGTTGTAGACCAATCTGAAATAAATCTTGTCCATATCATGTTGTTTTTAAGAAAATATGCAGATAATATGCAATAAGAAGAATTTTATTACCTATATAGCATCTATTTTAGCTAAATTAAAAGTAACAAGTGTCTGTCAAAAAGGATTCATATTTTAACGTCACAATAAAATACAGACACAAGAAATGCATATCATTTACTTTATAAAAACATACTTTTGCATGAAAGTGGCGGCTATAAGTGTTAAAAAGCAACCTTTTGGGGGAATTTTATTGAAAATGGTATAAATATTTAAAAAGATATTACTACTTTTGCGTCCTGTTAGAGTGAATGAATTTTTATTAATGTAAAGTTAAACTTTAAGAGAGATTTTTATGAAAAGAAAATTGATGCTGTTAATGACCTGCCTGATGATAGGTATTGGTCTGGTAAACGCTCAAATCTCAAAGGTAACAGGTAATGTTACTTCTGAAGAAGACGGTTTACCTGTAGTGGGCGCATCAGTATTGGTAAAAGGTACTACTGTAGGTACTGTTACCGACATTGATGGTAATTTTACGTTGACTAACGTACCAAGTTCCGCCGGAACTTTGGTCATTTCTTTCATCGGAATGCAGTCGCAGGAAGTGAAGATTAAGCCTATCGTAAAAGTGGTGTTGAAGTCTGATGCTGAGGTACTTGATGAAGTTGTGGTAACTGCGTATGGTACTTCTACCAAAGGGTCATTTACAGGTTCTGCAGCAGTGATGAAAGCTGATAAGATTGAGAAACGTCAGGTATCAAACGTTTCAAATGCGTTAGCTGGAGCTGTAGCTGGTGTGCAGATTTTGAGCAATAACGGTCAGCCGGGTGAAGATGCGAAAGTACGTATCCGTGGTGTCGGATCAATCAATGCCGGAACAGATCCGTTGTATGTAGTTGATGGTGTGCCTTATGATGGTGACTTGTCTTCTATTAACTCTGCAGATATTGAATCGATGACAGTGTTGAAAGATGCGGCCTCTACAGCGTTGTATGGTGCGCGTGGTGCAAACGGTATCATTATGATTACTACTAAAAAAGGTACTTCTGGTAAGGCGCGTGTAAACTTCGATGCAAAATGGGGTGCTAACTCCCGTGGCGTAAAGAACTACGATGTACTGACAAGTTCAAAGAATTATCTGGAAAAGGCTTACGAAGCTATTTATAATGGTTATGTACAGACTAATGGTATGACTCCGCAGGCTGCCAATGTTGCTGCAAACAATACTTTGCTTTCTGCTGGAAATGGTGGTGTAGGTTACCAGATTTATACAGTGCCTGAAGGTCAGTTGCTGATTGGTAGCAACGGTTTGCTGAATCCGAATGCTACATTGGGCTATACAGATGAATATGGATATTATTATACTCCGGATAACTGGGCGGATGAGACTTTCAGGACTTCACTTCGTCAGGAATACAACTTGAATGTGTCCGGAGGTAACGACAAGTCTACTTTCTACATGGCTTTTGGCTATTTGGATGATCAGGGTGTAATTGAAGGCTCTGGCTTGACTCGTTTCAGCGGTCGTTTGAAAGGTGACTACAAGGTGACAGACTGGTTGAAAGTGGGTGCCAACATGAACTATGTAAATTCAAAGAGTAACTATCCGGGCGATCAGAATAATACATCATCTTCCGGTAATGCTTTCTATATTGCCAATAACATTGCTCCGGTTTATCCGATGTATGTACGTGGCGCTGACAAACAGATTATGACACTGAACGGTCGTAAGGTATATGATTACGGTGATGGTGTAAGTACTCCTTCATCACGTGCATTTATGTCTATTGCCAACCCGGCAGGTGACCTTATTTATAATAAGACTGAATATTTGGCTGACGTGCTGAATGCAAACTGGTTTGCTGAATTGACTCCGATTAAAGGTTTGACTATCAGCGCACGCTTTGGTATGAATATTGATAATACACGTTACAATGATTTGGGTAACGCATATATGGGTCAGAGTGCTTCTTATGGAGGTAATGCTTATCAGGCTGCTATGCGTACTTTCGGTTTCGATCAGCAGTACGTAGCGAACTATCAGTTTGCTGTGAAAGATGTACATCATTTTGATATTACTGCCGGTTATGATGGTTATTCATACCAATATACAGAATTGACTGGTTCTGGTCAGAATCTGTATGATCCGGAAAGCTTCTATATCAGCAATACAATCGATAAGAAGACTGCCAGCGGTATGAAATTGACTTATGCTACTGAAGGTTTCTTCGGTCGTGTAAACTACTCTTATGATGACAAATATTTTGGTAACGTTTCTTACCGTCGTGATGCTTCTTCTCGTTTTGCTCCTGAAAATCGTTGGGGTGACTTCTGGGCTGCAAGTGTGGCTTGGATGATTACACGTGAAGATTTCATGAAGGATATTACGTGGATTAACATGTTGAAACTGAAGGCTTCTTTCGGTCAGCAAGGTAACGATGATATCTTGTTCCCTGGTGGGTATACTGTAGGAGTGATGGGGACAGCTAAAAACTATTATCCATGGATGGACCAGTATAACATGACTGGTGCAGATGGTGTATTCTCTGACGGTACGATGATTGCAAAAGGTAATCGGGATTTGACTTGGGAAACTTCAACTTCTTATAACGTAGGTATTGATTTTGCCTTGTTCAATAACCGTTTGAACGGATCGGCTGAATACTTCGGTCGTAAGTCAAGTGATATGCTTTACAACAAACCGGTTGCCGGAAGTGTGGGTTATACTTCTATTCCGATGAACGTAGGTTCTATGACCAACTCTGGTTTTGAATTGGATTTGACTTATTTGATTTTCAACCAGAAGAACTTTACTTGGGATGTGAATTTGAATGCCACTTTCATCAAAAATAAAATCAACAAGTTGCATCCGGACTTGGATGGTCAGTTGATTGATGGAAACTACATTTACGAAGAAGGTGAATCAATGTACCGTATGTATTTGGTAGATTATGCTGGCGTAGATCCAGAAACAGGTTTGGCTCAGTATTGGGCAAAAGATGAAAAGGGTGAGTTGTACAAAACAGAGAACTATGCATTAGCTCAGACTACAAACAAGGTAGCTACAGACAACTTGATGCCGAAGGTATACGGTGGTTTGGGTACTTCTGTGCAGGTTTACGGTTTTGATGCTTCTATCCAGTTGTCTTATCAGTTGGGTGGTCAGATTTATGACTCAGGTTATCGTTTCATGATGGCTGGAAAAGGTGACGGACAGAACTGGCACAAGGATATTTACAATGCATGGACTCCGGAAAATAAATATACGGATGTACCTCGTCTGAATGCACAGGATAAGTATACAAACTCTACTTCAACTCGCTGGCTTGCAAGTTCTAACTATCTGAGTGTAAATAATATCACTATTGGTTATACACTTCCGTCTAACTTGGTTCGCAAGATGATGCTGGAAAAACTGCGTGTATATTTCACTGCTGACAATGTAGGATTGCTTTCTGCACGTAAAGGTCTTGACCCACGTCAGAGCTATACAAGTGCTACTACATCACTTTATACTGCCATCCGTACAATTTCTGGAGGTATCAGCCTTACATTTTAATTAAAATATAAATAAGAAACAGATATGAAAACAAAATATATTTTTGCTTCATTGCTTGTATCTTCACTGGCTGTGACTGGTTGCCAGGATATGGATACATTGCCCGATGGAGGAATCGTGACAGACTCTCAGAAGGAGACCGTTTCTACACTGAATCCTGAACGTGGAGTGGCAAAAGTTAATGCGATTTTCTCTACTTTCAACCAGGCTTTCCCTAACTCAAGTGCATTGGGTGCTGAACGTCATAACGATATTGGTTATCCTACTGTCATGTTGTGTCTGGATTCTAATACAGAAGACGTAGTAAGTGATAATAACGGTTATAACTGGACTGGATATGACTTGACATTTGAAGATCGTGAAAATACTTCCTTGGAAGGACAAATGGTATGGAATGACTTGTATTCTATCGTTTTTGCTGCCAATAATGTAGTAGGAAGCATTGACGAAAAAACAGAAGATGCCAATGAACAGTTCTATCTGGGACAGGGACTGGCTGCACGTGCATTCTCTTATTGGGTAATGGCACAGCTGTATCAGTTTAACTATAAAGGTAATGAAGATAAGCCTTGTGTACCCCTGATTACAGAAAAGAACTCGGAAGATGCTTCAGTGAATGGTTGTAAGCGTTATTCTGTAAAAGAAGTATATACACAGATTGAATCTGATTTGACTAATGCTATTGGTTTGTTGACTAATGCAGAAAAAGGGAAAGTAAAACGTGCAGACAAGCGTTATATCAGCTTGTCAGTAGCATACGGACTTCGTGCACGTATGTATCTGTCAATGCATGAATATGCTAAAGCCGCCGATGATGCTGTAAATGCTATTAAGGCTGCAGCAGGTGAAGGTATTGCAATTGCTTCTCGTGATGAAGTGGCAAAACCGACATTCTGGAGTGTAGACGAGACCAACTGGATGTGGGGTATCATTATCAGCGAAACGGATGACGTGGTAGATACGGGTATCTGTAACTGGCCTTCTCACATGGGTTCATTGAATTATGGATATGCAAACTATTCAGGTGGTCGTCAGATTAGCTTGGAGTTATATAATGGAATCAATGACAGTGATATTCGTAAGTCATGGTGGCTGGATGCAGCAGCTGAAGCTCAGGAAGACTTCTTGACTGAAGAACAGGCTGCTTTTGTAGCTAAGCAGGGTTATAAACCTTATACTCAGGTGAAATTCGGCCCGTATAATGATGTAGTAGGTACTACTATCAATGCTAACGACATTGTATTGATGCGTATTGAGGAAATGTATCTGATTGCTGCAGAAGCATACGCTGAAGCTGGAAATCGGACTGAAGGTGAAAAATATTTCAAGGAATTGCTCAACAATCGTTTGTCAAGCGGATCGCAGGCTTATTTGACTGACTATGCTTCTAATCCTCAGGAAGCTGTTTATTTCCAGCGTCGTATTGAACTTTGGGGTGAAGGAGTAATCTGGTTCGATGTAATGCGCCTGAATAAGGGAGTGGACCGTCGTGGATGTGGTTTCCCGAATGCAGAATGTATCTTCAACATTGCACCGACTGATGACATCCTGTTATGGCGTATACCGGAAGCAGAACTTCAGGCTAACAAGGCATTGACTCCTGCTGATAGCCCTGCATGGACATTACCAAAACCTGTGGAAGAATAATAAGTTAGATTAAAGTTAAAAACTAAGAGTATTATGAAATTAAATAAATTCTTTTTCGGACTGTTGATGACTCCGGCCGTAATGATGGTAGGATGCAGCGATTATGAAGATACGGAAGTGGCAAGCCCGGAAGCAGATGCGGATGCTATAGGAGCTTACTTTAAGAGTAGTGCGACTTCTGTAAAGTTGTCACCAGAACAGACCTCATTTCAAGTTGTGTTGAACAGAGCTTCTTTCTCTGAAGCTGTAAATGTACCGGTTAAAGTAACTGCTAATGATGATAACTTTTTCTCTTTGTCAGCCGAACAGTTTGTGTTTGATGCTGAGAAACAGGTTAGCAGCCCGATTACTGTTACTTTTAATCAAAGTACAGTGGAGCTTCAGGAAACGTATTCTTTAGGATTGCAGGTAGCAGACGGAGTGAAAGATCATTTGTATGGTGCTGGTTATACGGATGCAGTCTATTCTATGGTCATTGATTATACTTGGAAGAGTGACTCATTGGCATCTACAATGGTGAAGGATGAATATGCTGGTACATTAGATAAAGAAGGAGCTTTGGCTGCAGTAGAAATTGCAAAAGATTTTGAGGTAGACGAAGAAAAACCATCACCTGATTATACTAAGAATTCTTTGGTACGTATCTCTAGTTTCTTTGCTACTATTGGTAAGTCAAAGGCTGCTGGAAAAGACCACATTCAGTTTGTGGTAGATAAGGATCATAAAAATCCTCAATTCTTAACAACTGACTACCTGGCTAATAATGAAATTTCTCTGAAAGTCAATACAACAAAATTGGCTACAGGAATGACTCAGAAATTTGCTGAAGAGAAGGAGTATCCTATCTGTATGGACTTGGTAGGTATTAACGTGGAAGCAGCAACTGCTGAGGCTAAAACGGACAATGTGACTTATCAGGTAACATATGAACTTTATGCATTTGATGAGAAAGCTGATAAAAAATATCTGCTTTCAACAGAAGATGATACTGTACCAGTAGAAGGTAATACTCAATATAAAGCTAAATTTGAAGTGAAATTCGTAAAAGCTTCTGCTGAATAATCGTTATTATAGCTGAAATAATAAAAGAGGTATGTCCTGTGTGGATGTACCTCTTTTTTCGTCTTATTCACTTAAAAACTGGTCTTTTTGTTAGAATGAACTTCTTAATAATACCAAATAATTGCAATTTTATTCTATTTGTATTCACTTTTTATGCGGTTGAAGAAGTGAAAGCAAGTTCTTAAAAACCATCTGTTTATCTATTTTGATATCGTTTTGCTCTTTATAAATAAAATTTAGTGTAAAATTGCCCGCTGTTTTATAATTTCTCTTTATTTTCTTACATTCGCGCCCCGTTTGTGATAAATGTATTAGACTAACTTGACTAAATTAAAAGAGAGATTTTATGAAACAAAGAATGACGTTGTTCATGGCCATTCTTCTGATAGGGATTGGTCTGTCAAACGCCCAAGTTTCTCAAGTAACCGGTAATGTGATGTCGGAAGAAGACGGATTGCCGGTGGTGGGCGCATCGGTGTTGGTAAAAGGTACTACTGTAGGGACAGTGACCGACATTGATGGAAACTTTACAATTTCTGGTGTGCCGGCTTCGGCAAAAACTTTAGTGGTTTCTTTTATCGGTTTGCAGAGCCAGGAAGTGGCTGTAAAACCGGTGGTGAATGTAGTGTTGAAATCGGATGCACAGGCTTTGGAAGAAGTGGTGGTTGTGGCGTATGGTACGCAGAGCGCACGTACGGTGACAGCTTCAGTAGCTTCAATCCGCAACGATGTGTTAAAGGACGTGCCTAATACAAGCTTGGACCAGATGATGCAGGGACGTGCCTCTGGTTTGAATGTAACGACTCCTTCAGGAGGAGTAGGTCAGGCTCCTGTGGTACATATTCGTGGTGTAAACTCGATTACTTCGGGTACTTCTCCTTTGTACGTAGTGGATGGAATGCCGATTCAGTCGGGTGATTTGGGCGGAGGATTGGGTAATGCCAATGCGTTGGCTGACATTAATCCGGCTGATATTCTTTCTATTGACGTGTTGAAGGATGCGGCGGCAGCAGCTTTGTATGGTTCACGTGCGGCAAACGGGGTCGTGCTGATTACTACCAAGCAGGGAAGCAGCGGAAAAGCAAAAGTAACGTATGATGCTTCTGTCGGTTTCTCCAACCGGACGAAGTTCATTGATATGATGAATGCACAGGAGTATGTAGACTTCAAGAATATGGCGGTTCGTAATGCATACGGAACAGATGTAGCAGCTGAACTGGCTGCTATGGATAAGACATTCATCGCTAATCCTGCTTATGGTGATAAGGCATTTAACTTGATGCCGGGAGTAGACTCTAACTGGGCAGATGCTATTTTTCAGAATGGGTTTACACAAGACCAGACTGTAGCCGTAAGTGGTGGAACGGAAAAAGTGAAATATTATATGTCGGCTAATTACAATACGCAGAAAGGTATTGTAGTGGGCGATAACTATAAACGTCTGGGCGGTAAGGCTAACATTGTGGCTAACGTAACAGACTGGCTGAAGATTGGTATGAACTCGAGCGTGAACGTAAGTTCTACATCGCAGGTGGATGCGGCACGTAACGGTTCAAACTTTGCAGTAGGTGGTTTCCCGCGTATGGCGCTGGCTAACTCTCCGAATATACCTATCTATGATGAAAATGGCAAAGGTTATTATGAACATTCGTTAGGTGTGTTGGGTTATGGACCTAATGCGGTAATGAATACATTTTCGAATCCGGTGGCATTGGTGGAATTGGGTAATAAGACCAACGTGGATGTAAACCGTATTTTGAGCAGTTTCTTTGCAGAAGTTACTCCTGTGAAAGGTCTTACATTGAAAACCCAGTATAATATTGACGATGCACGTATCGAAAACTCTCGTTTCTGGTCACCTAATCATGGAGATGGAGTAAATAAAGGCGGGTATGCGTTCAATGCGGCAGTGCATAGCAGTATCTGGACCTGGACGAATACGGCAACGTATGATTTTACGGCTAATCGTCATCATTTCAATTTCCTGGTGGGTATGGAAGCTACTGAAAGCAGCTACAATGAATGGGATGCTTCTCGTACAGAATTGCAGGATGATAAGTTTACGAACTTCCAGGGAACTTTTGCCAATGCCACAGCTTCGGGTAGTATTTCCAAGAGCTCTATGGTTTCGTATTTTGGACGTATCAACTATGACTTTGCATCGAAATACATGTTCTCTATCAATTTCCGTCGTGATGGCCTTTCTGCATTGAGCAAGGATAATCGCTGGGGTAACTTTGGAGGTGTTTCAGCGGCATGGCGTGTGTCGGAAGAAGCTTTCTTTGAACCGCTCAAGCATGTGATTGAAGACTTTAAGATCAAGGGTAGCTATGGTGTGGTAGGTAATACGAATATCGATGACTATGCCTCACGTTCGTATTATTCTCCTTACTATTACGGTTCTCAGGGAAGTTATCGTTTAAGTAAGATTGCCGACCCGAATTTGAAATGGGAATCTTCAGAAAAGTATGACGTAGGTTTCAGTGCACGTGTACTTGATCGTATCGATATTGATTTTGATTATTTCTATACGAAATCTTCAGACTTGATTCTGGATGTGCCACAGGCTCCTTCGAAAGGTCTTCCAGGAAATATCCTGACAACCAATGCTGGAAAGATGACAAACTCAGGTATTGAGTTGACGATTTCTGCGGATATTTTACGTGACGGTGCATTCAAATGGAATACAAGTTTTAATATTACGACTACTCGTAATAAGGTTGTATCTCTGGCTAATGGTTTGGATAATATTATCAAAGGTGATGCCACTGGATTGGAAATTACAAATATCACAGTACCTGGCAAGTCTATCGGTCAGTTGTATCTGACACCGACAGGTGGTGTAGATCCGGAAACCGGGTTCCGTGTGTTCTATGGAGAGAATGGAGAACGTGTGCTGTATAATCATGCCTCGAAAGCAAAATGGATGCTTGAAGATGGTACGCCTTATGAGGGCAGCTTGAAACCGGTGATTTGCGGAAATACACTGCCGACATGGTATGGTGGATGGAGTAATAACTTCTCTTACAAGAATTTTGACTTGTCTTTGTTCTTCCAGTTCTCAGGTGGAAACTATATTTATAATGGTACGAAGGCGACGGTAAGTGACATGCGTTACTGGAATAACTCGAAGGAGGTACTTCAGAATTACTGGACTCCGGAAAGAAAGAATGCCATTTTCCCGAAACCAGTGTATGGCGATAACTATTCTAATGGTTCGGCCATGCCTATCAGCGAGTGGGTGGAAAAAGGTGACTATTTGCGTTTGAAGAATATCTCATTGGGTTATACCTTCAATACGAAGAATTGGGCGAGTGCCATCGGTATCAGCAAGTTGCGCGTATATGCACAGGTGCAGAACTTGTTCGTAATTACGGGCTATTCGGGTATGGATCCGGAGGTGATGTCGAATACGACCAATGCTACTCTGGCTCCGGGTACGGATAAAAATACTTTGCCACAGGCACGTACATACACATTTGGTGTAAACTTGGCGTTTTAATTGTTGAATTTTTAAAAGCAGATTCGAATGAAAAAATATATTGTATATGCTATATTGATGGCTGGAACCACGTTGAGTAGTTGCAGTAGCAGTTTCTTGGATCAGGAACCACCTTTGTACATTGAGCCGGGAGATATTTATAATGATGCAAATCGTTTGGAAGCAGCTGTATTAGGCTTGTATGGTTCGATAAAAAATGATGCGTCGGATTCCTTCATGGGAGGAAAAACCTATCTGGTGTTTGATAACCGTGGAGAAGATATTGTAAATTCTGACCCGAACTTGATTACTTTGGCCAATACTTATAAGTTTAATGTGGGCAAAACAGATGCAGAAAATACGGTGACCTGGAGCATGGCATACGCTGCCATTAACCGTGTCAATATTTTCTTGGATGAGTTGGAAGGTGCTAAAGCTACTGCTGGAGAAAAGTATGAGCAGTATAAAGCGGAGGCAAAGTTTGTGCGTGCATTTGCTTATTACTATTTGAATAATCTGTATGCTACGCCCTACGTAATTAATCCGGATGCGAAATCTGTGCCTTTACGTTTGACTCCGGAAAAGAACGGTGAACACAATGCGTTGAAACGTGCTACAGTGAAGGAGGTTTACGAACAGATTCTTTCGGATTTGGAAAATATCAGTGCGTTGCCGGTAAAAGCAAAAGCAGATGAACCGACTGTAACTCGTGCTACACAGGCGGCTGCCAATATGTTGAAGATGCGCGCGTATATGTCCATGAATAACTGGACAGAGGCGGTAAAAGCAGGTAAGCTGGTGACAGGCTACGAACTGACTCCGAAGTTTGGAGATATGTTCAAGGCTCCTTATTATACGGATGAAACCATATTCTCTTTGCCAATGAAGGAAACAAACCGCCCGAATACCCAGCAAGGATTGGCAGAATATTATTACGCTAAGAATACGATTTTGTGGGTAGACGTGGAGAACGGTATCATGGGCAAGCCGAATTACAATTCAGCTGATGATGCCCGTGTGCAGATGAAGAACGAAAAAAATCAGTTGCTGAAGTTTACGGATGCTGCACAGAAACTGGATTGGGCACCGATTTTCCGTTATGCGGAAACGTTGTTGAACTTGGCTGAGTGTTATGTAAATCTGGGTGGAACTGAAAATGAGAAACTTGCCAGAGAATGTCTGAAACAGGTGAGATTCCGTTCATTACCGGAGACAAGCAATCAGTTGGATATTGATCATTTGTCTGGTGAAGATTTGAAGATGGCGGTTTATAACGAACGTCGTCTGGAGTTTATCGGTGAGGCGATGCGAGGCATTGATGTGTTGCGTCGCGGAGCTAACTTTGAACGGAAAACACAGATTACTCCGCAAAGTAGCGGATATGTTTGGCCGATTCCACAAAGCGAAGAATTGATGAATCCGGATTTGAATAAATAAGGAAGAAGTAAAAAGAGCGTATCTGTAATGAGATGCGCTTTTTTTATTTATATTTGCGCTCTATAGAATTTAGATTTATACTGAATGAAAGAATTTGTAATATCAGAAGCACAGACAGAAAAAGCTGTGCTGGTAGGTTTGATAACTCAGACTCAGAATGAACGTAAGACCAATGAATATTTGGATGAGCTGGCTTTCCTCGCTGAGACGGCTGGGGCAGAGGTAGTAAAACGTTTTACACAGAAACTGGATACGCCGAACTCGGTGACTTACGTGGGTAAAGGTAAGTTGCAGGAGGTGAAAGAATACCTGGAGTTGCAGAACGAGAGTGAAGAGACGGAAATCGGGATGGTGATTTTCGATGATGAACTTTCGGCCAAGCAAATCCGTAACATTGAGAATGAACTGAAAGTGAAGATTCTGGACCGTACTTCACTGATTCTTGATATTTTTGCGATGCGTGCACAGACAGCCAATGCCAAGACGCAGGTGGAACTGGCGCAGTATAAGTATATGCTTCCGCGTTTGCAGCGTTTATGGACGCACTTGGAACGTCAGGGTGGTGGTTCCGGTGCCGGAGGTGGTAAAGGCTCTGTAGGTTTGCGTGGTCCGGGTGAAACTCAGTTGGAAATGGACCGTCGTATCATCTTGAATCGTATGGCTCTGCTGAAACAGCGTCTGGCAGAAATTGATACGCAGAAGTCTACTCAGCGCAAGAACCGTGGACGCATGATTCGTGTGGCATTGGTGGGATATACCAACGTGGGTAAATCGACGTTGATGAACCTGCTGGCCAAGAGTGAGGTCTTTGCGGAAAACAAATTGTTTGCTACGCTCGATACCACCGTGCGTAAAGTCATTATCGAAAACTTGCCTTTCTTGCTTTCGGATACGGTAGGATTTATCCGGAAATTGCCGACTGACTTGGTCGATTCGTTTAAATCTACGCTGGATGAGGTACGTGAAGCGGATTTGCTGGTACACGTGGTAGATATTTCACATCCGGATTTTGAGGAACAGATTCAGGTGGTAGAGAAAACAATTGCCGATTTGGGTGCAGGTGGAAAGCCGAGTATGATTGTATTTAATAAGGTAGATGCCTATACGTATGTAGAAAAGGCCGAGGATGACCTTACTCCGAAGACGAAAGAAAATATCACGCTGGAGGAACTGATGCATACCTGGATGGCGAAACTAAATGATAATTGTATCTTTATTTCCGCACGTGAGAAGACCAACATTGATCAGTTCCGTGATTTATTATATAAAAAGGTAAAGGAACTGCATGTGCAGAAGTATCCTTACAATGATTTTCTATATCAGACATACGACGAAGAATAACTACAAGAAAATATGACACAACACTATCGTTTACTGACAAAAGAAGAAATCGCACGACTGGAGGCGCAGCACTGTATAGCTTCCGATTGGAGTGGTGTAGAAGTGGCCGATGATTTTCATACGGATTATATTCATCACACCCGTTTTTCGGGAAAAGTGCGACTGGGCGTTTTTGAAAAAGAGTTTACTTTGGCTGGTGGAATGGCCAAACATTCTGGTGTATATTATGCAACCTTGCACAATGTAACGGTGGGTGACAACTGCTACATTGAGAATGTAAAGAATTACATTGCCAACTATGAAATAGGGCATGATACCTTTATCGAGAATGTAGATATCATCCTGGTGGATTGCCATAGCCGTTTTGGGAATGGAGTAGAAGTCTCAGTTTTGAATGAGACTGGCGGACGTGAGGTGATTATTCATGACCGTCTTTCTGCTCATCAGGCTTATATCATGGCTCTTTATCGTCATCGCCCGGTACTGATTGAGAAAATGCGGAAGATTATTGAGTCTTATGCAGAGTCACATGCGTCAGATACGGGTACTATCGGGAGTCATGTAATGATAGTGAATGCCGGTTACATCAAGAATGTACGGATTGGAGATTATTGTCAGATTGAGGGTGCCGGCCGTTTGAAGAATGGAAGCATCAATAGTAATGAGCATGCACCGGTGCATATCGGTTACGGAGTGATTTGTGATGATTTTATCATCTCAAGTGGCTCACACGTAGAAGATGGCACGATGCTTACACGTTGTTTCGTGGGGCAGGCTTGTCATTTGGGACATACCTATTCGGCTTCTGATTCATTGTTCTTCAGTAATTGTCAGGAGGAAAATGGAGAGGCTTGTGCCATTTTTGCCGGACCTTTTACCGTAACGCACCATAAGTCTACATTGCTTATTGCCGGCATGTTCTCGTTCATGAATGCAGGTTCAGGCTCTAACCAGAGTAACCACATGTATAAGTTAGGGCCGATTCATCAGGGGGCATTGGAACGAGGTGCTAAGACCACTTCTGATTCTTATATCCTGTGGCCCGCCCGTATTGGTGCCTTCTCACTGGTGATGGGACGTCATGTCACTCATCCGGATACTTCGAATCTGCCTTTTTCTTATTTGATAGAGGAAAAGAATACAACTTATCTGGTGCCGGGTGTCAATTTGCGGAGTGTAGGTACAATTCGTGATGCGCAGAAGTGGCCTAAACGTGACCAGCGGAAAGACCCGAACCGTTTGGACCAGATTAATTATAACTTGTTGAGTCCGTACACTATTCAGAAGATGATGACTGGCCGACAGATTTTGAAGGAACTGGCTCGTGTGTCGGGGGAAACTTCCGAGATTTACTCTTATCAAAGTGCGAAAATCAAAAATTCGGCACTGAATAAGGGAATCAAGTTTTATGAGACTGCTATCCATAAATTTCTGGGAAACTCTGTCATCAAGCGTCTGGAAGCCATTCATTTTGCTTCAGATGAAGAAATTCGTGCTCGTCTGCTTCCGGATACGCCGATTGGAACAGGAGAATGGGTGGATATTTCCGGACTGATTGCCCCGAAGAGTGAGATAGAACGCCTGATGGAGGATATTGAGTGCGACCGTTTGAACAGTGTGGATGAGATACACGACCGTTTTGCAGAGATGCACGCCAATTATTATACGTATGAATGGACGTGGGCGTATGAAAAAATGCTTGAATTCTATGGCTTGCAGGCTGATATGATTACAGCGGCAGACATCGCAGCTATCGTACGCCAGTGGCAGGAAGCTGTAGTGGGACTGGATAAAATGGTGTACGAAGATGCCAAGAAGGAATTTTCGTTGACTTCCATGACCGGATTCGGGGCAGATGGAAGCAGTGAGGAAAAGATGCGTGACTTTGAAGAAGTGCGTGGTGTGTTCGAAAGCAATCCGTTTGTGACAGCGGTACTGGAACATATAAAGGTAAAAACGGAGCTTGGAAACGAACTGATAGAACGTGTAAAGAATTTATTGTAAAATGGGAGGTACTGCGTATGGAAAGAATATGCAGATATATATGTTTGCTTTGCGTTTGCTTCATGGCTTTGCAGATGCAGGCCAATAGAAGAAAGGTGATGGAATCTCCGGGTTTCGTCTTGTCGAATACGGCGGAGATAGAATTCAAACGGATTATCCAAACCAGTGAACAGACTCAGGTCGATGCAGTGATGTATGGTAAGCCGGGAACTCCGGTTGTCATTTCCTCGAAAGCGGCATTGAAATGGGCCGATGGAGGAATGGCACAGCTTCGTGAGGCGGAACGTATTTCCATTGATGGAGTGACTGAGCCGGAAGTAATCGACGAGAATGGGACTTTGGAAGTAACTCTTTCTTTTTCGCCGGTTCCTTCGGATGTGCATGAAGTAGATTTTATCGAGCCGGAGATGGGATGGAACATCTTTGGCATCCAGTTGAGTAGGGAAGAACCTTATGTGTATGTGCCTAATTACCTTACTACAGATAAGCCGGAACGGAGCAATGAAATTCCAGAGCCGGGATTGGCAGTAGGAAAGGCTGTAGTAAACGGTTATATTTTAGGATATGATCCTAGAATGTCATTGTTCACGGAATTGGAATATGAAGACGGTCTTTTCCCTAAGGAGTGGAAGCAAAGCATTAAAGTCCGTCAGGATGGCTCGTTTCATCTGGAAGCAGAGTTGTTGCAACCAACTTTGACGGCATTGCGGTTGAACGAAGCGGTTTTGAAACTGTTTCTTGTGCCCGACGAAGAGGTGACGGTGTATATCAATCTTCCTCGCCTGAGCATGTCTGCTTCCCGTTTGCTGGGTAAACGTTACGAGAAAAAACAGAAGGCCTGGTTTGACGGAGCAGCTGAGACTATTAACCGGGAGCTGGCCAGTTCCCCTTCTTCTGCTGCACTGAATGCCTATCGTGCTGTAGAAAAAGGTTTGATGGAGAGTCCGGAGGTCGCTTCCAGGTTACAATCTGACTATGAGCAGGTGATGCCCATCTGTACCCGGATTACTGCTTCCTCTTCTTTGTCTTCTGATGACCGGAAAGTGCTGAAAACGGTGAATTTTCCGGAAATTCGTATGTATGTGGAAGCTGTGGCAGAAGCACTTCAGCAGAATGCCGAACGGATGGAGTCGGTGAAAGAAGCGGTGATTGCTTCGCTGGATGCGCAGGTAGAAGGAGCGGATATTCTTCCTAAGATTATTGCTCCTCATAAAGGGCGTGCCATCTTGATAGACTTCTGGGCTACGTGGTGCGGTCCTTGTAAAAAAAGTATGCAGTCTATGGTACCGTTGAAGAAAAATCTGTCATCAAAAGACATCGTATATATTTATCTGACGGGACCTTCTTCCCCCGAAAATATCTGGAAATCAAATCTGTCCAAGATGACGGGAGTACACTATCGGCTTACTGACTCACAATGGAAGTACTTGTGCACCTCTTATGGAGTAACTGGAATTCCGGCTTATCTGATTATCAGTCATGACGGAAAATTGCAGGGACGTTATGTGGGATTCCCCGGGGTAGATGTACTGCAAAAGGACCTGATTCGTGCAATAGAAGAGTAAGAAGAATTACAGATAACTTTTTGTAGGAATTAAGGAAAAATTTCAATAATACTTTGTAACTTTGTGTCCACTAATAACTCACAATTAATTTAATGTATTATGGCAACACCCGAATTCAAGTATCAGCCAATGTTTGAACATGGCAAGGATACAACTGAATACTATTTGCTTACAAAAGACTATGTGTCTGTAAGCGAGTTTGAAGGAAAACCCATCCTGAAAATCGAAAAAGAAGGTTTGACTGCGATGGCCAATGCGGCTTTCCGCGATGTTTCTTTCATGTTGCGCCGCTCTCACAACGAACAGGTGGCAAAGATTCTGACTGACCCGGAGGCAAGCGACAACGACAAGTATGTAGCTTTGACTTTCCTGCGTAATGCAGAAGTAGCTGCCAAAGGCGTACTTCCTTTCTGTCAGGATACCGGTACAGCAATTATCCACGGTGAAAAAGGACAGCAGGTTTGGACTGGCTACTGTGATGAAGAAGCGCTTTCTCTGGGTGTGTACAAGACTTATACAGAAGAAAATCTTCGTTACTCTCAGAACGCTCCGCTTACTATGTACGAAGAAGTGAATACTCGCTGCAACTTGCCGGCTCAGATTGACATCGAAGCTACTCAGGGTATGGAGTATGAATTCCTTTGCGTAACAAAGGGTGGTGGTTCTGCTAACAAGACTTACTTGTATCAGGAAACAAAAGCCATCTTGAATCCGGCTACACTGGTTCCGTTCCTGGTTGAAAAGATGAAGACTTTGGGAACTGCAGCTTGTCCTCCTTATCATATTGCATTTGTAATTGGTGGTACATCAGCTGAAAAGAACCTGTTGACTGTGAAATTGGCTTCTACTCGTTTCTACGATAACCTGCCGACTACTGGTAATGAATACGGACGCGCATTCCGCGATGTAGAACTGGAGAAACAGGTATTGGAAGAAGCACACCGCATCGGTCTGGGTGCTCAGTTCGGTGGTAAATATTATGCACACGACGTACGTATCATCCGTTTGCCGCGTCACGGTGCTTCTTGTCCGGTAGGTTTGGGCGTATCTTGCTCTGCTGACCGTAACATCCGTTGTAAAATCAATAAAGACGGTATCTGGATTGAAAAACTGGATTCAAATCCGGGCGAACTGATTCCGGAAGAATTGCGTCAGGCTGGTGAAGGCAATGCAGTGAAGATTGACTTGAACCGTCCGATGCCGGAAATCCTGGCTGAACTGGATAAATATCCGGTAGCTACTCGTCTGTCTTTGAACGGTACTATCATCGTAGGTCGTGACATCGCACATGCCAAACTGAAAGAACGTCTGGATCGTGGTGAAGACCTGCCTCAGTATATCAAGGATCATCCTATTTATTATGCTGGTCCGGCTAAGACTCCGCAGGGTATGGCTTGTGGTTCTATGGGCCCGACTACTGCTGGTCGTATGGACCCGTACGTAGACTTGTTCCAGAGTCACGGTGGTTCTATGATTATGTTGGCTAAAGGTAACCGTAGCCAGGCTGTAACAGATGCCTGCAAGAAACACGGTGGTTTCTATTTGGGCTCTATCGGTGGTCCGGCTGCCATCTTGGCTCAGAACAATATCAAGAGCATTGAATGTGTAGAATATCCGGAACTGGGTATGGAAGCTATCTGGAAGATTGAAGTAGAAGACTTCCCGGCATTCATCTTGGTAGACAACAAGGGTAATGATTTCTTCAAACAAATCAAACCTCGTTGCACTGGCAACTGTAAGTAATTGACACCTCTGATATGCTTCTTTCTGTAAAATGGGAGAGGCATAAGACCATACAAAGGATTTGCAAACCGTAGCCTGTCGATGGCCGGATTTGCAAATCCTTTTTCTTTCACTCTGCGCTGGCAGGTTTGTTTCACTATAGTGGATTAACAATGAATATTCTACGTTTTTGTAAAAATTGGACGTTGCCCATAGCCATGGCAATGGGAGTCATTCTGTACTTTGTGTATGTCAATATCCCTTTTCTTGCACCTACCAAGCCCTTTGTGGCTCATGCCATCGATATTGTACAGCCGGTATTGATTTTCCTGATGCTTTTTCTTACATTCTGTAAAATCAATGTGCACGATTTGAAGTTGTGTGCCTGGCATTGGCGTTTGCTGCTGATTCAGGGAGCAAGTTTCTTGCTTTTGGGATTGCTCCTGGTGATTTTCCCGGATTTCTCGGCTCGTATATTGGTGGAAGGAGCTATGATTTGCCTGATTTGTCCTACGGCTACAGCGGCTGCGGTGGTTACACGTAAGTTAGGAGGAGATGCAGCCCATCTGACCACCTATACCATTTTAGTCAATTTGCTGGCGGCTATTTTGGTGCCGCTGGTACTTCCATTAGTTCACCCGCATCCGGAACTGAATTTTGGCAGTTCGTTTGCGCTGATTTTGGGAAAGGTGTTCCCTTTATTGCTTTGTCCGTTCCTGGCAGCCATTTTACTGCGGGCTTTACTTCCGAAAGTACATGCCAAGTTAGGACAGTATCATGAACTTTCTTTTTATCTGTGGGCTGTGGCGTTGACATTGGCTATTGGAGTAACGGTGAAGAGTATCGTACACAGTGATGTGTCTTTCTGGTACCAGGCCGGATTGGGAGGCGTTTCCTTGGTTTGCTGTGCCCTGCAGTTCTATTTCGGGAAAAAGATAGGACGTCGTTACGATGATTCCATCAGCTCCGGACAGGCCTTGGGGCAGAAAAATACGGTATTTGCCATCTGGATGGGCTATACTTTCTTCACTCCTGTGACGGCCGTTGCGGCAGGATTCTACAGTGTGTGGCATAATGTAGTCAATTCCTACCAGTTGTATTTGCAGCGTAAATCGGAGGGAGAGTCCGACGCTTTGAAAAATTAACAGCTTGTCTGTCATTGCTGTGCTCGGAAAGTTGTAACTTTGCCGTCACTTTGTAATGTAGAAGAATAAATTCGCATGATTTCAATAGAAGGACTGAAAGTGGAGTTTGGAACTACTCCGCTGTTTGAAGATGTATCGTTTGTTATCAACAAAAAAGACCGTATTGCACTGGTAGGAAAGAACGGTGCCGGAAAATCGACTATGCTGAAAATCCTGGCCGGATTACAGCAGCCTACAGAGGGAGTGGTAGCCGTACAAAGAGGCATTACCATTGGTTATTTGCCGCAGGTCATGATACTGAGCGATACACGTACGGTAATGGCTGAGGCCGAGATGGCCTTTGAGCATATTTTTGAGATGCAGGAAAAACTGGAGAAAATGAACCAGGAACTGGCCGACCGTACGGATTATGATTCTGAAAGCTATCATGAGCTGATAGAGCGGTTTACCCATGAGAACGAACGTTTCCTGATGATGGGAGGAACCAACTACCGTGCAGAGATAGAACGTACGCTTACGGGATTGGGATTCAACCGTACAGACTTTGACCGTCCTACTTCTGAATTCAGCGGGGGATGGCGTATGCGTATTGAGTTAGCGAAACTTCTGTTGCGTCGTCCCGATGTGCTGTTGCTCGACGAGCCGACCAACCATCTGGACATTGAGAGTATCCAGTGGCTGGAGAATTTTCTGAAGATGAGTTCCGGTGCGGTAGTACTGGTAAGTCACGACCGGGCATTCATTAACAACGTGACCAACCGTACCATTGAAATTTCCTGCGGACGGATATACGATTACAAGGTAGCTTACGATGAGTTTGTCGTGCTGCGTAAGGAACGCCGTGAACAGCAGTTGCGTGCTTACGAGAATCAGCAGAAAGAAATAAAAGACACGGAAGATTTTATCGAACGTTTCCGTTACAAGGCTACGAAGGCTGTACAAGTGCAGAGCCGCATCAAGCAGCTGGAGAAAATCGTACCTATTGAAATTGACGAAGAAGATACTTCTACACTTCGTCTGAAGTTCCCTCCTTCCATGCGCTCCGGTAACTATCCGGTGATTTGTGAGAATGTGAAAAAGGCGTATGGCGACCACGTGGTTTTTCACGATGTGAACCTGACCATCCATCGGGGTGAAAAGGTGGCCTTTGTGGGTAAGAACGGTGAAGGTAAGTCTACACTGGTGAAGTGTATCATGGACGAGATTCCCTATGAAGGAAAACTGACCATCGGACACAATGTACAGATTGGCTATTTTGCACAGAATCAGGCACAGCTGCTCGATGAAAACGTGACTGTCTTTGATACTATCGACCGTGTGGCAAAAGGAGACATCCGTCTGAAGATTAGAGACATCTTAGGTGCCTTCATGTTTGGAGGAGAGGCTTCCGAAAAGAAAGTAAAGGTGCTTTCAGGAGGTGAACGCAGTCGTCTGGCTATGATTAAGTTGCTGCTGGAGCCGGTGAACTTCCTGATTCTGGACGAGCCGACCAACCACCTCGATATGCGTTCGAAGGATGTGCTGAAGGAAGCCCTGAAAGAGTTCGACGGTACGGTCATCGTGGTATCTCACGACCGTGAGTTCCTTGACGGACTGGTGACCAAGGTGTACGAATTTGGTGGCGGACTGGTGAAGGAACATATCGGCGGAATCTACGATTTCCTGCAAAAGAAGAAAATGGAGAATCTGAATGAACTTCAGTTGTCTCAATCTCCGCAGACCGCTTCGCCCAAGAAAGAAGAGCCTGCAGAGAGTGAAAGCAAACTTTCGTATGAAGCGCAGAAGGAGCTGAACAAGAAAATCCGCAAGCTGGAGAAGCAGGTGGCCGACTGCGAGGCAAAGATTGAGAAACTGGAAGAGCAGGTGGCACAACTAGAGGAACAGATGGCTACTCCTGAAGGTGCTTCCGATATGAAGCTGTACGAGCAGCACCAGCAGCTGAAAAAACAGATTGCGGAGGCAGAAGAGGAATGGACACTGCTGCTGTCGGAACTGGAAGAAATGAAATAAATAAGAGAGACTTGATTAAAATAACGCATTTATGAACAAGAAGAATTATGTAGCCGTAGCTACGTTGGCATTTGCTATGCTGACAAGCTGCGCTGGACAGAAGGAAGCGAAAAGCACTTCTGGCATTGATTTGGCAAACATGGATACTACCGTGTCTGCCGGTACGGACTTTTTCCGTTACGCATGTGGAGGATGGAACGATGCACATCCGCTGACTGCCGAATATTCTCGTTACGGCACGTTTGATGAACTGTTTGAAAACAGCCAGAAGCAGTTGCGTGAACTGATTGAAGGACTGGCTGCGCAGAAAAATAATCAGGCTGGTTCTGCCGCACAGAAAATCGGTGACTTGTATAACATGGCTATGGACAGCGTAACCTTGAACAAGCAGGGTGCAGAACCGGTGAAGGCTATGCTCGACAAGATTGCCGGCATGAAAGACAAGAGTGAAATCGTGCCGATGATGACTGAAATGGCTCATATCGGTATCGGTACCTATTTCCACAGCTATGTATATGCTGACCCTAAGAACAGCTCACTCAACATCTTCCAGATGGGACAGGGTGGTATCAACTTGGGTGAAAAGGAATATTATCTGGATACCGACAGCATCACTCAGAATATTCGTGAACAGTATAAACTTTACATCGGCAAGTTGTTCCAGCTGGCTGGCTTCTCTGAAGCAGATGCACAGCAGAAAGTGGCTGATGTGATGGAAATCGAAACTGCCATTGCTAAAGTTTCACGCAGTGCAACAGAACTTCGTGACCCGGAAGCTAACTACCACAAAATGTCTTTCGATGAACTGAAGAAGACCATTGCCGGAATTGACTGGGATGCCTATATGAAAGGTTTGGGTATTCAGGCTCCGGCAGAACTGAACGTAGAACAGGTAGAGCCGATTCAGGAAGTAGCTCGCCTGATGAATACACTTCCGTTGTCTAAACATGTATCTTATCTGGAATACAACCTGCTGGATGCAGCAGCTTCTTGTCTGAGCGATGACTTTGTAGCTGCCCGTTTCGATTTCTATGGCAAGGTCTTGTCAGGACGCCAGGTAAATCAGCCGCGCTGGAAACGTGCTGTAAACTCAGTGAACGGCATGCTGGGTGAGCTGGTAGGCGAGATGTATGTGGAAAAATACTTCCCGGCTGCTGCCAAAGAACGTATGGTGAAGTTGGTGAAGAATCTGCAGACTGCCCTGGGTGAACGTATTGATGCACAGGAATGGATGAGCGACAGCACCAAGATTAGAGCACACGAAAAATTGGCTACCTTCCATGTAAAAGTAGGGTATCCTGACAAGTGGAAAGACTATTCTAAACTGGAAATCAAGAACGATTCTTACTGGGCTAACGTATGCCGTGCTTCAGAATGGGGATTCAATGATATGTACAGCCGCATTGGCAAGCCGGTTGACAAGGATGAATGGCTGATGACTCCGCAAACAGTTAATGCTTACTATAATCCGTCAACTAACGAAATCTGTTTCCCGGCTGCTATTCTTCAGCCACCGTTCTTCAATATGGAAGCTGACGATGCCGCCAACTATGGTGCCATCGGTGTAGTAATCGGTCACGAAATGACGCATGGATTCGACGACCAGGGCCGTCAGTTCGACAAAGACGGAAACCTGACCGACTGGTGGGCTCCGGGTGATGCCGACCGTTTCAAGGAACGCGCACAGGTGATGGTGGATTTCTTCAACAAGATTGAAGTATTGCCGGGCTTGCAGGCTAACGGTGAACTGACACTGGGCGAAAACCTGGCCGACCACGGAGGTTTGAACGTAGCTTATCTGGCTTTCCAGAATGCGACTAAGGATGCTCCGCTTGGTGTAGTCGACGGTTTCACTCCGGAACAGCGTTTCTTCCTGGCTTATGCTACTTTGTGGGCTGGTAACATCCGCGACGAACAGATTCGTGTGTATACTAAGTCAGATCCTCACTCATTGGGTAAATGGCGTGTAAACGGAGCGTTGCCTCACATTCAGGCTTGGTACGATGCCTTCCACATCACACCGTCTGATCCGTTGTATGTAGCTCCTGAAAACCGTGTGAACGTGTGGTAAACTACAGACGGTAATTCACAATCTCTATAAATGGGGGTATATGAACTGTTGCAAGGTTCATATACCCTCTTTTTTGTTCTTAAGATGGAGAATCCACAGGGCATGTAGTCTGTTCTTCTTTTTCTCCTGAAATATTCTTTCAAATACCCTTATCTATTCTCTGTTTCACACAGTGGAATTTGTATCCCACACTGTGAAATATATATCCCACACTGTGGTTTTTGTATTTCACAGTGTGAAACAGAGAATTTGTCCTGAAGTTTGGAAGAATGAATAAGGCAAATTTGTGGTTTCGAGGGAGGAATTCACGGTTTCCGGTGATGTATACCTTAAATGAAAAACTTTTCTTTGTAAAAGAAAATATTCAAAAATGGGAATTATGAGAAACAAGTTAAGTTTTTTATTGTCAGTTGTTTGTCTGTGGGGAGTAATCTTAGTTTCAGGATGTAGTGAAAAGGATGAGACTCCCACAAATCTGACTTTGAAAGAAGGTACACAAACTACTCAGGTGGTTTATGCCGATGAGGTAACGAATCAGGGTGGAATCAGTTTTACAGCTTTGTCCGACTGGACAGCCACAGTAACAGAAGTTGCGACAGAAGCTGCAACCAAGGCTGCTTCGGGAAAAGTGGAATGGCTGGAATTGAGTGCCTATAGCGGAGGTCCTGGTGAATATACCTTGACCTTGACATTGATAGAGAACCTGACCGGAAAGGACCGGAAGGCTACCATCGAAATTCGTTGTGGTAACGATGTGATAACCATTACCGTAGAGCAGAAAGCTACTACAGAAGCAGGGGAAACTCCTGCCCCGAAAGAAAAGCGTCTGGTTCGTTATGAGATTACAAATTCAAGCAGCTTGTATCCGGACAGCTATACTAAGTCTATTGGGGAACTCACTTATAATGAGAACGGAAAGCTGGCAGCCTTGAAAACCATTAGTTACCAAGGCGATGCGCAGGGATATTTCACAGAGAGAATCTATCAGTTCACCTATCAGGAAAACCAGATGTGGATTGACCGGAAAACACTTTCCGGATATGAATCGGATGAATCGTATGTGATTACATTGAACTCAGAGGGTTATGTATCACAGTTGTATAAGAAAAAGGAATCTTCTTCTGAGCAGCATACATTGTGGATGTTTATTTATTCCGACGGTTATCTTCAGCAGATACAAGAAGATTATGACTATTATCCAGGTGACCATGAAGATGGGGATGAGGAAGATGGAAATGTGGCAATCGATCCGGGAGTATCTTCTGGCAGGATGGGACGTGCTTCGGATAGGTCTATTCTGCAATTGAACTGGCAGAATGGCAATCTGATGTCGACGGAGGGAGAATTTTCGGATGAAAGCTATATGAGTTATGCATATACTGAATATCCGAATGTAACGCCTTACTTTGATTTTAATGTAGTGGTTCGTTCGTTGTTCGGCAGTCATGCTTATGAATATGATGACATGGTGTCTATGCTTTATATGTTGCGTATGATGGGTAAAGGTAGTAAGAATCTGGTAACGAAAGATGTTGTGGACTGGGGATATAATATGCCGGAACCGGGAGAACCGGAAGTGATACATGAAGATACATGGGCTCCTTTTGCATATAGCTTTACGGAAGATAATTATCTGGATGTAATTACTGGCAAGTGTACTTTGTATTCATACCAGGAGGATGAACATGGAAATCATGTTTCAGAGTCTACATCTTATTACAATGATGAATACCGCTTTGTGTATGAATAAGTAGGGATATTCAGTAAATGTCCCTAAAAAATAAGATGGCATATAAAGTCGATAGAGTATAATCACTTTATATGCCATTATTATTGCTCTTTTTCTGTGTTTTTTCACATAATCCTATCTGTTGGACATGACGTTTCGGAAGAAGTCTGATGACCTCTTCTGCTCCTGTCTGTAAATTCATGTCATGCCGCTTTAGCTGTTCTGCTCGTGACCTTGTCTATCATCAGTACGGCATTTGCCGTATGTATTCCGAAGAAAATCCACAGGATTTCCGTCTTCCTGTTCCGTGCCTTTACTCTGGAGAGCGAGTAATGCTGCTTTTGAGTGCCGAAGCTTCCTTCAAGCCGGGTGGCCCTTTCTTTGGAGAGTTCACTTCTGAGCACCTTCCTCAAGGGCTCATCCTTTGTCTCCCTTCCCTTGCGTACGAAGGAAGTGGATATCCCATATTTCGTGCAGAACTTTCTGTTGGCATTATTGGCATATATGGAATCGGCAGCCACGCATCTTACCCTCACATTCATGAGCTTCTGCTGCATGCGGATGCAGTCCTTCAGGCGTATACCTTCGTTAAAAGCCTTGAACGAGAGGTGTTCGATGAACGATATACCGTCTATCTGTATGTTGTTAACCTTTGCACCGAATTCAACGGATTTTGTTTCCTTTCCTCTTACTATTGGACGTACATAATGACGGTCAATGCTGACGATACGGTCACTAACTTTCTTCCCTTCAAACATTTCCTTTTCCTGTACAAGAATCTTTCTGATGATGGAAAGCCGCTTTCGGTAATCCTGTGTATAGCGGAGTGAAGTACCGTACCGGCAGTGAATCCCGTCTCTTTGACTGATTAGTTTTTCAAGAAGCCTGATCATACGACGCTTGAGCATCCGTGTTCTTGAAGCCTTCCTTTTTCTTTTCTTGCAATAGGAAAGATAGGATTCCGCCACATCCTTGTATTTGTTACGCGGACGCCTTATGCCAAGTTCCCCGCAATGCTTGCAGATATGCCTGTAGAGCCTTCGAGACTTTCCCAGAGAAGTTTCATATCCGTGGGGAAACGCATGTGGCTTTCATAGCACGTGGCATCGGTCATGCACACGTGAAGGTTCTCAAGATAAGGTTTCCAGTGTGAGGACAGTACTTCCTGGAGGGAATCAATGTCAAGACGGGATGCCATCTCATTACGGATAGCACTGATTATCTTGTAGTTGGTTATGGGGAAGGACGGGTCTATCATGATTCCGCAGAACATCTGATAGTGTATGTTGCCATTCAGATGCTCCACCAGTTGTCTGTCGGAGAATCCGGTGTAGGCTTTCAGGACCATAAGAGCAATCTTTGCCGAAGGACAGAAAATATTCCTGCGTCCAAGACGCTGTTCACACAGGCCTATGGCTTTTGCCATACGTTCAAACGGAAACACCGAGTGAAGCCTGCCAAGTTCACTCTCATTAAAACTCTTGCGATATTTTTCCTGAACATCAAATTCTGTGAAGCCCAAAGTAGGGTGAATTTCTGAAATATTTTGTATCTTAGCCATATCTTTGTTGGAATATTTCCCCCGTTTTGGCTGCCAAACCTTATTTTCGGGGGAATACCTAAAGATAC
>ERZ791923.397-NODE-397-length-66756-cov-23.902700_pt1 | contig 66756 bp, 51 predicted proteins | sample MGYA00510133_ERZ791923 | MGnify/ENA primary metagenome ERZ791923 (study PRJEB30046, sample SAMN00792106) | human gut metagenome | study: EMG produced TPA metagenomics assembly of the A metagenome-wide association study of gut microbiota in type 2... | reverse complement strand
ACAAGGACCAAGACAAGGACCAAGACAAGGACCAAGACAAGGACCAAGACAAGGACCAAGACAAGGACCAAGACAAGGACCAAGACAAGGACCAAGACAAGGACCAAGACAAGGACCAAGACAAGGACCAAGACAAGGACCAAGACAAGGACCAAGACAAGGACCAAGACAAGGATAACGCCGAAACCAAGGAAGGCAAGAGGGACGAAAATGAAATGAAAAACGCCCGGCTTCCCTCCTCTCCGGAAAAAGACAGGCTGCCAGAAACGTCCGGAATGGAAAAACCGCAGCCCCAGCCGGAAGATAACAAGCCCGTTCCGGCAGCCGCACAAAAGGAAAGCAGGGAGGAAAAGGAACGCAGGGAAGCAAGAGCCATCCTGATGGAACGCAGGGACATTGAACCCGGCTGCCCCGTTCCCCAGCGTTCTCCGGAAATTCCTCCGGATAAGGATTACTAACCCGTTCCGCCCGCATCCGCGAAGCCACCCCTTTAAACATATCCCGCAAAACAAGATGAAAAAACTGCTCGCCATTCTTTCGCTTTTCTTCTGCATGACTGTCACGCTTATGGCTCAGCAGGTGGTTACCACCTGGCTGTCCGATGCCGTTGTGCCGGGAGAACAAACCCGTCTCTTCATCATCCTGACAGACGGAAGCATCGCCCGCCAGGACCCGCTTCCCCGGGTAAAGGGCGCCAGCCTGCGCTGGGTCAGCCAGGGCAACTACATCCGCTGGCCGGGGTCTCCCAACCAATCCGCCTTCCTGATGGCCATTGAAGTAACGCCGGACGAAGTGGGCACCGTGGAAATCCCTTCCCTGACCCTGCAGGCCAACAATGGCCGCACTTATACCACGCTTCCCCAGACGCTGACTGTCTACCCTTACAGCGCCATCAAATGGAATACGCTGAACCTGAACGGCACAGCAGTCCCGTACGGCATGCTGTGGCATGTGGACAACCAGAAACCCTATGTTCACCAGCCGGACCGCTGCGAACTGAAAATTTACGCGCCGGAATACATTCTGGAATACACGGCGCCCGCCATCACCACCTCCAACCTGGCTACCTGGCGCTTTGAACCCACGCTGGTGGAACTGCTCCGCGGCCAGCCTCGCGGTTCTGTACTTTACAAAGGCGTCAACTGGAATGTCATGACCTTCCAGAGCACCCTGTTCCCGCTGCGCGCCGGGGAGGTAACGGCGTCCGGCACTGTCACGGCACGCGCCGCCCTGCCGGAGGCGGATCCTCTCATCGCCAACTTCATCCGTTCGGAAGTACTGGTGGAAATGGCCATTCCGGAAGTGAAAATCACAGCCCGGGAACTCCCCCCGGGAGCTCCCTCTTCCTTCACCAATGCCGTAGGGAATTTCCGCATCTCCTCCACCACGGATGCGCGGGATCTCAGTGCCAATGAACCCATTACTGTTAAAATCAGGGTAACAGGAACAGGCAATATCCACAGTATCGCCTGCCCGGCCCTCACAGACGCCTCCAACTGGAAACTCTATCCTCCCAACAAGCTGGATCCGGGCCAGAATACGCGCTCCATCCAGGGAACCGTGGAATTTCAGCAAATGATGCGTCCGGTTGCCCAAACGGATGCCATCCCTCCCTTTGAACTCACTTTTTTTGACCCCAGCACGCAACAGTACAAAACCGTAACCACAGCCCCCATTCCCCTAGAATGGAAGGCCTCAGCCATTACTGGAACGGCGGCCGGAGGTGCCGCTCCCGCCACGCCTCCCCCGGCAGGCACCATTCCGGTAGCTGAAATGACGGATATTTACGGGCTCATGCCCGCCACCGTCATGAACGCCCTTACCGCTCCGGCTCACTGGGGGTGGTATTTCCTGGCCTACATCCCCGCCGTCATCCTGCTGGGAATGGCTCTGATCCGCTACATCCGGAAAATCCGGAAGGAAAGCTTCACGGCCAGGGAACGCATGAGAGCCTTCCGCAGGCTCGCTTCCACTCCGCGCCAGGCAAGCTCCACGGAATTCCTGCGTGCCGCCGGCAACTTTATTGAATCCTATATTCCACCTTCCAAGCAGAATGAAAAAATGAAAGATATCCTTCAACTCCGGGACGACAGGGCATTCAAGCCTTCGGAATCTTCGGAAGAACTGCCGCACGCGGAACGCCAGCACATGCTCCAGGCTATTAAAAAAGCCATCGCCAAGCTTCCCGTTCTCATGATGGCCGCCGTACTGGCCCTGTCCCTGGCAGGAGCAACCGGAAACGCGTCGGAAACGGACAACCTGGGTGTAAAAGCCTATGAACAGGGAGAGTACGCCAAAGCCATTGACTATTTCAGCAAGGAAAGCGGCAATATGAACCTTTCCAAGGCAGAACGCTCCTACGCCTGTTTCGGCATCGGCAATTCCTATTACCGCATGAACAAACCTGGTCTGGCCGCTCTCAATTACCGCCGTGCTCTGGAACTCTCACCGTACTTCACGGAAGCGGAATACAACCTGCAATTCATCGAACGCAAGGAGGGCGCCATCCTGCCCGCCAACACCACGGAAAACCAGTGGCTCACTTACATCCGCCATGATACGCTCGGCCCCATCTCCATCCTGTCCGGAGCCGTTATGCTCACCTTCCTGGCCCTACTGACCGTTACCCGCAGACACGGGGCCCTGCTGACCATCCTGGCCACCCTTAGCGGACTGGTCACAGTAGCGGCTGTCATGAACTACATCATGTACCCGGAAACCCCGGAATCCATTCCGGCGGATCGGTTGCTGGTCGTTACCCAAAAAACGCCCGGCAGACATGCGGCGGACATGAACAGCCCTGCGCTCATCACCCTTCCGGAATCCACCCCGCTCATCCTGCGCGCGGAACGCGGCTCCTGGTACTACGCCAGCACCTTCCAGAACACGCCCGTCTGGATACCCAGGACGGACGCTCGGCCGCTGTAGCGCTTTATTATCCCGCCGCCTCCTCTGGAGCCGCCTCTCCAGAATGCCGTATTCCCGGAAGGGCGGCTTTCTTTCAGCCGCATTCAATCTTCTTCCCTACTGAAGAAGCCGGAACCGGAAAACGGCACATCCTCTGTTCAAAGGGAAAAACCGGGAAGTCCCCTTCCGGAAACGCGTCAGAAGATTCCCCGGCCGCATGAACAAAAAGCCAATACCCTACCCACAAGGCGTGCGTGTATTGAAATTACCCGCTGGCGCCCTTTCATCCCGGACAGATGAAAGGCTTGAAACAATTCTGATGCAGCAGGAAAATCCGCGCGTCCCGCTTCTCCCCAACTGCCGGACGGCATCACGGTTTACCAGGAATCCAGATGCACCTTTCTGACCGGGGGCGGAAAAGCCCCATCCAGCAAATCCACATCTTCCGCAGTCAGCCTGATGGACAAACTCCGGTAATTTTCCTGCACATGCGTGACGGAACCGGCTTTGGGGATCGCAATCATTCCAGGGCAGCGCAAAATCCAGGCCAGGGCAATCTGCACCGGGGTGGCCTCATGCTTCTGCGCAATCTCCATCAGCACCGGATTACGGGAAAGCCGCCCTTCATCCGCAGGCGAATAGGCCATCACGGGAAGGTGGCGTTCCCGGCACCATGGCAGCAAATCGTACTCCACACCTCGATGGGCCAGATTATAAAGAATCTGGTTGGCGGCGCAGGAAACTCCTCCCGGGACGGCGTAAAACCGCTCCATTTCCGGAACGTCCATATTGCTGACGCCCCATGCTTTTATTTTCCCCTCCTGCTGCAGCTCAATCATTGAAGCAACCGTATCTTCAATGGGATGGGGACCTCCCCAGTGAAGCAGAAACAAATCCACATAATCCGTCTTCAGCCTGTTCAGGCTCCGTTCGCAGGCCGCTTTGGTTCCTGTCCTGCTGGCGTTGCCGGGCAACACCTTGGTAACCAGGAAAACACGGTCGCGCAAGCCGCGGATTGCCGCTCCCACCATTTCCTCGTTGCCATACATCTCCGCCGTATCCACTACGCTCATGCCCAGCTCAATGCCGGCGCGCAAAGCATCTATTTCATCGGCTTCCCTCAACGCTGACTTTCCCATTTTCCAGGTTCCCTGCCCCAGGGCGCAAACCTTCCGATGGTCCGGAAAAATTACTGAATGTTCCATCATTAATATCTTCTTTCTACCTGATCGCATCATTCCATGCCGTACAAACCTTTGACAGCAGAGGATAAAAAAAAGCTCAAAAATCAGGACGTTTTTCCTGAACCGCCTCACCCGTCATTTTCCCTCTTTTGCTAGCGGGACGTCAATAACTCTCATTGAATTTTCATTCCATATGCTTCCAGTAAACATATAAGAAATATCCATTCCCAGCCGTGCATAGCAGCATCAAAAAAAACGCACAGACCTCCAGCCATACCGACTCCGGAACAACGGGCTCTCTTCTGGAAAAATCACGCCCGGTATCGGTTTTTCAGCCCCCTTTTTTCACTGCTGTTTTGAAAATAAAAAGCCGTTCCGCTGTCAACGGAACGGCTCTGAAGGCATTTCGGCATCAAAGCCGCTGAAAAAACATCAACGTATGCGGGCAATAAGCCAATGCAGCAGGTCTTCAATTGCAACACGTTCCTGTTTCATGGAGTCGCGGTGGCGAATGGTCACCGTCCCCTTGAGCGAAGCATCATTTTCCCCGAGAGTTTCAAAGTCCACGGTTATGCAGAAAGGAGTACCCACTTCATCCTGACGACGGTAACGGCGGCCGACGGCTCCCGTTTCATCATAAAAGACGGACATCCACGGCTGAAGCGTCTTTTCAATTTCCCGGGCAATACGCACCTGTTCCCCGTTTTTCTTAAGCAGAGGGAAGATGGCCGCCTTGATCGGAGCCATGCGGGGCACGAAGCGCAGCACCGTGCGGACGTCTTTTTTACCTTTGTCGTCCACCAGTTCCTCTTCATCGTAAGCTTCACAGATAATGGCCAGAATGGTGCGGTCACAACCGGCAGAAGGCTCCACCACATGGGGAATGAATTTCTCCCGCGTCTCTTCGTCAAAGTATTCCAGAGGACGGCCGGAACCTTTCTGATGGCAGCTCAGGTCATAATCCGTCCGGTAGGCGATGCCCTCCAGTTCCTGGATGCCGAAGGGGAATTCATACTCCAGGTCATAGGTTTTCTTGGAGTAGAAAGCGCGTTCGCCGTCCGGCACGTCCAAAATATGAATGTGTTCGCGCGGAACCCCCACTTCGTCATAGAAGCAAAGACGGTGTTCCAGCCATTCATCCACCAGGCGCAGCCCGTCTTCCGGCCGGCAGAAATATTCGATTTCCATTTGTTCGAATTCGCGGGAACGGAAAGTGAAGTTCCGCGGGTTGATCTCATTGCGGAAAGATTTTCCGATCTGGGCGATTCCGAAAGGTAGTTTGACGCGGGAACTGTCCAGAATGTTCTTATACTGGCAGAAAATGGACTGGGCCGTTTCCGGGCGCAGCCAGCCCGTAGCGTTGGGATCGTTTTCATCAGAGGTAGCTCCAATGGTCGTCTTGAACATGAGGTTGAACTCACGGGCTTCCGTCAGCAGAGAACCGTTAGCAGGATTGTACATGGTGGAATCCGTTACGGTTTCCATGCACTCGCCTTTCAGCTCCATATCCTTGTAAGAGGCATCCTTGCCGGCCAGCTGGGCATAATATTGAGCCGCGGTCTTACGGGCCTTGTCCGCCTGTTTTTCAGATTCCACCAGAACGGAGTACTTCTTTTCAATATTCCAGGAACCGTCTTTTTTGGCGGCTCCGGTATAGAAAAACCCCATGCCGCTCTGGGCCGGAACCTGGTCCGCACGCAGACGCTCCTTGGTCAACAGGCAATCGCACATCGGGTCGGAGAATCCGCCCACATGGCCGGAAGCCACCAGTACGGAGTTATGCGTCAGGATGGAACCGTCCATGCCGACCACATCCTCGCGTTCCTGCACATTTTTACGCCACCAGTATTCTTTCAGATTGCGCTTGAGCTCCACCCCCATGGGACCATAATCCCAGCAACCGTTCAGACCGCCGTAAATTTCAGCTGACTGGAAGATGAATCCCCTCCTTTTACAGAGGCTCACGATTTTTTCCATTCGGGCGGGGTCTGTGTTGGTTCTGTCTGCCATGATAAGTTATATAATTGGGTTGGCTATGCGGGTTGTATTGATGCCCGCAATCAGCATTCAGTAAAAGCAAAAAGCGTGTCTTCTCAAGAATTCCAAGGAAGGGGGACACCCTTGAGCAGCTGGGAGCCATACCCCGCTTCCACCAGCGTGCGGAATGCCGCCATCGCCTCCGGAGGCACAGGCTGTTCCGTGGAAAATCCCTGTTTAGGATATTCCAGTATCCTTTGAAAGTCCCCCACCATGGCGGAAACAACCAGATCCTGCGGGAGCTCCCTGGTCAGATATTCCCTGAACGAGAAAGGAGGGGAGCTGACCGCCACCCGTACTTCCGGCCACTGGGCCTGGAGCGTAGCCAGCGTGCGCCGTTCCATATAGGGCTTTTGAAGGGCGATGATGCTGGATGGTTCCGGAATGCCGGCTTTTTCCAGGACAGCACGGGAAAAGCGGACATTTTCTCCCGTATTGGTGGATTTGTTTTCAATGAGAATGCAATCTTCCGGCACTCCCTTCTTCATAGCCGCCTCTGCGAAAAGTTCCGCTTCCGGTACGGCCCATTCCCCTGTAAAACGCCCCATTCCGCCGGAAAACAGCAACAGGGGAGCCAGCTTTCGGGCATAAAGCTCCGCCGCATATTCCGCCACCCTTATGTCATTGCTGCCAAGAATGAATATGAGTTCCGCCGGACGCAGTTCCTGCTTCACGTGATGATAATCCCATAAAATTGCTATGGCTTCCTCTGGAGTCATCGGCTTTTATGTACTTAAGAAAATCCTCTCTGTAAACGCCGGATTCACCATAATCCGTATTTACCCCATTCCAGAGCGGCCCATCCCAGCAACGCATTCGCCGCCGCATGCATCATGATCACAGCGCACAGGTTTTTCCGCCAGACGGCAAGCAGATACGCCAGGGAACCGTAAACGAATGCGCCGCAATAGTCCACAGGCTGGTGTACCGCCATGAAACAGAGGGTAGTCACCCAGTATGCCTTCCAGCTATGGGTGCCGAACGGCACCTTCCAGGGATGGTCCGGGTTCACCATCAGGCGCATCAGATAGCCGCGCCAGAAAAGTTCCTCCACCAGAGCCACCACGACCACGGCACGGAAGAAGCGCAGCACCAGAGCCCCCAGCCAGCTCCAGGAACCCGCAAGAAAGACGACGCCCGGATCAAACCCATCCGGGCGCGCGTCAATTCCCAGCAGATACCGGTACCAGGGCCAGGAGGGATGCCCAAACCAGGCATCCGCCCCTCCGGGCAGGCGGTCCGCTATCATGGTCGGGGCCAGCCAGCACAGGATACCCAGCACGCCGAACAGGATTCCCCAGGCGGCGGGTTTCCACCGCCAATCCCAATCAATGGCCTTTCTCCACCGGAAAACCAGGGCAAAGCAAACGATTGCCTGAACGGGATACAGCCATTGTTCCGGCGCCCTTCTCCACCAGGGTGCGGCCGGGTGGTCCCATTCCAGCAAGGGAACGCCAAACTGCCACACCAGGGTAAAGCCCATGAATACCGCAAACGGCGCCACATACGCCTTTGTTTTCAGCACCTCCGTCACGGAGTTCATGAACACTGCCGGGTCAGGAAAGAGTTTCCACGAAATGTTCCATGCGGTTGCAGGCCTCCTTGATCTGGTCAAAGGCGGTCGCATAGCAACAGCGCAGGAAGCCTTCTCCGCTTGCGCCGAAGGCGGTCCCCGGTACGGCGGCCACCTGCTTTTCCATCAGCAGCCGGGTGGCAAACTCCTTGCTGGTCAGACCAAATTTGGAAATGTCCGGGAAGACATAGAACGCGCCGCCGGGCAGGTGGCAGTCCATGCCGATTTCATTAAGGCGCTTCACCAGGTAATCCCGGCGCTGGCGGTAGCTTTCCCGCATCTTCAACATGGCGGATGTCCCGTTTTCCAATGCCTCAATGGCCGCCTCCTGGGAAGTAATGGGGGCGCAGAGCATGGAATACTGATGAATTTTCATCATGGCGGAAATAAGCGGTTCCGGACCGCAGGCATACCCCAGCCGGAACCCCGTCATGGCGAATGCCTTGGAAAATCCGTGCAGCAGGAGCGTGCGCTCCTTCATCCCCGGCAGAGAAGCTATGGAAACATGCGGCTTGCCGTCATAACGCAGTTCACTGTAAATTTCATCCGTCAGCACGATGAGGTCGTGCCTGATGCAGATGCGGGCGATTTCCTGAAGGGTTTCCACAGGGGCCACCGCTCCGGTCGGATTCGTCGGGAAGTTGAGCATCAGCACCTTGGTCCGCGGTGTAATGGACGCTTCCAGCACCTCCGGGTTCAAGGCGAAAAGATCCCTTTTGCTTGTAGGCACGGCGGTAGCTACGCCGTAGGCCATATTGACGCTGGGGGCATAGGAGACATAACAGGGTTCGTGATAAAGAACCTCGTCCCCCGGATTCAGAATGGCACGGAGAGCGAGATCTATGGCTTCGCTTACGCCTACCGTCACCAGCACTTCGCGCAGGGGGTCGTAGTTGACATGGAAGAATCCGTCCACGTATTTGACGATGGAACGGCGCAGGGATTCCAACCCATAGTTGGAAGTGTAGGAGGTGTGCCCCTTTTCCAAGGAGTAAATGGCCGCTTCCCGTATATTCCACGGCGTCACGAAGTCCGGCTCCCCTACGCCCAGGGAGATGATATCCGTGCGTCCCGTGACCAGGTCAAAAAATTCCCGGATGCCGGAACGGGGTATGGAGCTTACCTGCTCCGCTATTTTGTTCTGCCAATTCATGATCATTCCTTTCTTAACGGCAGAGAATTACGGAGCGACAGCCAGGCGTTCTGTCTGCACGGGAGCTTCAAACACACAACCGTTTTTCTTGTAGGTTTTCAGATGGAAGTGTGTGGAAGTGGACAACACCCCTTCCAGCGTAGAGAGTTTTTCCGCCACAAACCGGGCAATCTCCCGCATGCTTTTTCCTTCCACCAGCACCAGCAGGTCAAAACCGCCGCTTGCCAGATAGCAGGAGGAAACTTCGTCGAACCGTGAAATGCGCATGGCCAGGCGGTCAAAACCGCCGTCGCGTTCAGGCGTCATTTTCACTTCAATGAAGGCCGCCACCTTGCTGTCGTGTTCATATTCCTCATTCACCACGGCCTGGTATCCGAGGATGACGCCTTCCTTCTCCCACTGTTCCCGCTGGGCTCGCACGGCTTCTTCAGTCATGTCAAGACGTTCGGCCAATTCGCCATCGCTCAAGCGGGCTTGAGTCGCCAGTAACTGTAGAAGTGATGCAGAGGACATAAAATTTCAGGCATAAAAGACGCTTTTACGGCGAACCTGTCAAGAACCATATTACGCAAGACTGACATCCTTTCTTTCCAAAATGATAAAATATGTTCGTTTTCTTCAAGAACCGGCCTTCTTCATATAGACATAACAATTTGTCATTCAACATCGTAAACATCATCACAAACAACCTTTGGAATTATTTTCAGAGAATAGTTGCTCTAATCCGCTTTTTGTGCCATAGTAAAGTGCATAGACCTGTAGCGTCCCTTGACAGGGAACGTTTGTTTCCAATTTTTATATGACAGTCTGATATTATGAGCATGGCACTTAACCCGGATAGGGCTACTCTGAACTTTCTCAATGCCTTTCCGGAAGAAATCCGGCTGCGCGGCGAGAAGCTCCAGAAAGATGGCGCAGTCACGCAAATTTTTGGCAATCATTTATATATTCAGGGCCGCGTGGAAGACACATACGGCGTGCACCGCGTGAATCTGCGCCTTCAGGGCAACAGGTGGTTCGGAGCATGTTCCACGGAAGACGAGGATCTGGCCGGAGCGGCCATGTATGCCGCCATGCTGGAGCGCATGTACCGTGGCCAGGACCTTCCGGAATCCCCGAACGAACTGAATGACGTTCCTCTTCTGGATATTCTGGAAGAGAAACTGGGACGCGAACTGGACGACAAGGAAGCGGACTATGTCAGCAAACTGGAAAAGCGCTACCGCCGTTTCGCCATTGAACAGGAGATTCACGACCATGATATGGTGCGCCTGAATCCCCGATGGGAAATCGTCAGCTATGACCCGCTGGAATTGTGGCCCGTGCCTCCCACAAACATCCTCGAATTCTGGAATTACATTGCTTACGCCTTCAACAAGAAACGCCTGCCCTACCCGGAATTCATGGAATCCATTACGGATCTGGAAAAGGTCCAGCGCAAGATTCATGAATGGGAGCGCTCCCGTGAAGTCGGCACCTGGTACGACCGCATCCAATCCGTGAATGAACGCCCCCCGCAGCCGCCCCGCGGAGAACTGTTCATGAGGCTTGTTTCCACTATTAACGAGGGACATTTCGAATACCGCCATTCCCTGAAGCAGGACTGGATTCCCGTCCGGGAAAAACAGGATCTGGAACATCTGGAAAATCTGCATGAACGGGCTGCCGTACGCATGGACGCCCAGACGGAAATCCTGCTCGTCTCCCTGTCCGACTACGCCCATGCGGAAGACGCCCTGACGCTGGATCTGGACCAGGAAGCCGCATGCGCCCTGATGAACAAACTTTTCCACCAGCCCGCCCTGAAAGGCTACCTGGTGAACCTTGATGAAAATTATTTCAAAGTGGTGGACGAACCGCTCAAATGGATTTGCCAGGACGACCCCATTGAACCGGACTGCTACGCTCTTCAGCTTGCAACTTCCACCGGCATCAACGTCTCCCACTCCGTCCGGCAGCTTCCGGGGCAGCAGGAACTGTACCAGTCTGACGAAACTGTTTTTCCCGGCCCCCCCCGCTGGCTGGAAAGCACGGAAGTGGAACCCCGCTACTCCATTCCCAAGCAGGTCATCGACAGCCTTGAAGGGGTGGAATTCCTCCGTAAAATAGGCGCTTCCCTGCCCCCCAGCATGGAAGACCGCGTGGTGGACATCGACCTGCGCGGCACCTTTGACATGAAAATCGTCCGCGGCCTCACCTCTGCGGAAACGGAACACGTGCTCTGCGAAGTAAGCGCCAGGGACGCTTCCGGCTACCGCACGGAAAAACTCGGCAAGGACGGCTGGGACGTATCCCATCAGGAGCCCATGAAGAATAAAGTTCTGCTGCGCTTCATCCGGGAGCACCTTTATCCCATTCCCGGCCTGCTGGAAGAAATGGGTTTTTCCTATGATCCCCAGGTGGGCGCGTTCAAGGCCCGCGTCACCCGCCAGTTCCCCGAAAAATTCGCGGAATGGGCCAAACAGCTTCCGAAAGAACTGACCGTCAATATGGACGACAAGCTCAAGACGCTGCTGGCGGATCCGGTGGCCGCCGCCGTGCGGTTTGAAGTAGTCAACCAGGAAATCGACTGGTTTGACCTCCGCATCGTCATTGATGTGGAAGGCGTCCAGCTCTCCAAGGAGCAAATCCGCGCCCTGGTCGCCGCCAGAGGCGGTTACGTCCGCATGGACGACGGAGGATGGATGCGCCTGGAAATTAAACTGGACAATGACCAGCGCGACGCCGTTACCCGCCTGGGCCTGGACCCCTTCGATCTTTCCGGAGAAACCCACCGCATGCACGCCATGCAGCTGGCGGACCCGAAAGCCGCAGAAGTGTTCGATCCAAAGGCATGGAAACGCATCAAGGACCGTACCGCGGAAATCCAGATCGACGTCAAGCCGGATGTTCCCTCCCAGCTCCAGGCCACCCTGCGCCCGTATCAGGTGGAAGGGTTCCATTTCCTGGCTTACCTTGCCACGAACGGGTTCGGCGGCATTCTGGCGGATGACATGGGCCTGGGTAAAACGATCCAGTCCATCACTTACGTCCTCTGGCTGCGTGAAGAATTCGCCCGCAAAAACAAATCCAAGAAAAAAGTCGTCATCCCTCCGGTTCTTATTGTTTGCCCCAAATCCGTGCTGGACGTCTGGGCGGGAGAAACGGAAAAATTTGCGCCAGGCGTGCGCGTCCTCGTCATCCGCAGCAAGGACCAGGCCAATCTGGAAGACATCAAGAAGAATTACGACATGGTCGTGGTCAACTACGCCCAGCTCCGCGTCTGCGGGGAAACCCTGAACCAAATCAAATGGCTTACGGTTATTCTGGACGAAGGCCAGCAGATCAAAAACCCGGATTCCAAGGCAGCCAAGGCGGCACGGGAAATCGTTTCCTACAACCGTCTCGTTCTCTCCGGCACACCCATTGAAAACCGCCTGCTGGATATGTGGTCCCTCATGGCCTTCTCCATGCCCGGAGTCCTCGGTTCCCGCTCCTACTTCAAGAAGCGCTTTGACAAGCGCAAGGACCCGCAAAGCCAGAACCGCCTGGCCGCGCGCCTGAAACCCTTCCTGCTGCGCCGCACCAAATCCCAGGTGGCAAAAGACCTGCCTCCCAGGACGGAAGAAGAAGTGTACGCCAAAATGGAAGGCATCCAGAGCCAGTTGTACAAGGCGGAACTCCGCCGCATTCAGCAGGCCCTGCTCGGCTTGGATTCGGACGAATCCGTCAAAAAGAACAGTTTCGCCATTTTGCAGGGCCTGATGCGCCTGCGTCAGATCTGCTGCCACCCCGGCCTGGTGGATCCCAAATACGCCAAGGAAGACAGTGCCAAAATGACAGCCCTCTTCTACCTGCTGGACCAGCTCCGGGAAGAAGGGCATAAAGTGCTCGTCTTCTCCCAGTTCGTTTCCATGCTGGAAATCATCAAGAACAGGCTGGAAGCGGAAAACAGGCCGCTTAACTATCTTACCGGCCAGACCAAGGACCGCCGCGGAGAAATTGAAAAATTCCAGACGACCAAGGACCCCTCCGTCTTCCTGCTTTCCCTGAAAGCCGGCGGCGCCGGCCTCAACCTTACTTCCGCCTCCTATGTCGTTCTGTATGACCCGTGGTGGAACCCGGCCGTAGAAAGCCAGGCCATCGACCGTACGCACCGCATCGGCCAGAAAAACAAGGTGATCGCCTACCGCCTTCTGACGAAGGATTCCGTGGAAGAAAAAATCCGCATTCTCCAGCATCAGAAAAACCAGCTCGTCGCCAACGTGCTGGGTGACGAAGGGTTTACCTCCAGCCTGGGCATTGACGATCTGAACTTCATCCTCAACCACGGGGATGATGAAGAAGGTTAGCTCGAAAGCAACAATTAAAGGGAGTGGGAATTAAGGAACAGTCTTATTAACTTATAGACTTTTATCCTCAGATTCTTCCTCTATCCCTTATCCAGAAAAAAGCCCTGCATGAATATTGCAGGGCTTTTTATTTCACCATTTAAGGCTGACGGGATCCGTATGATAAAGGATTCCCGCCTCGTCCCGGACAAGGAGAGTCAACTGGATGCGCGCCGGCAACCGCAGCATCTGAAGGCCGTTGAACGCAAAAATCTGCCCCTGGCACAACAGGGGGCGTGAACCGAACAGTTCATCCCCTTCAATCACCTGGGTGCCGTCTTCATGGGAACGGACGGTCCACTTTTTGCCGATGATGCGCACGGCGCCGTCTCCCGCATTGCGGATGCTTACGTTGTAAGGCACCGGGATGCGGCCATCATCCCGAATCATCCGCTCCAGTTTTTCATTCCGCAAGTACAGGCTGCGGGGAGTAAGACGCACTTCCAGACTGGTCAAAAGGGGAAGAACCATAGATGTATGCCTGCCGGAGAGAGGAATTATGATTCCACAGGGGCCAGAGCCGCCTTGAGCAACTCCAGCGTCGTTTTGCGGATGGCTTCCACGCCGGCCTTGTCGGGTTTGGCGTCCGGAGCCAGCGTCATCTGCTCCTGCAAGACCGTCAGAAGGTTCATGATTTTGGCAATGTCCCGGCGTTCCTTCATTTCCGGCTCCACCCCGTCCAGAATATAATGAAAATATTCCGGGACATCCGGCTGGAAAATGACTTTCGCCTTGTCCTCCGCAAATTTGTTATCCAGAGCCGCGGTAGCGGCGTCCAGGGCGCGTATCCATCCCCCCAGGCCGATCAGGTTCGCCATATCGGAATCCCTCAGGGAGGCGAGTTCCTGTTCCACATCGGATTGAATAAGGGCCAGGTTGTTTTTGAAACTGCTCAAATCCCCGTCTTCCGCATTTTTCAGCAGGCTGGCGGCGTGGCGGTTCACCCTCTCTCCGGCGCCAATGGCCTTTGCATAGCTGGAAAGATCCAGAGCAATGGGTTTCACCTCATTCATCTTGCCGCACTGCACAATTACGAAGCCGTCCGCCATCATGCCGCCCAACTGGAGAGCCAAGGAACAGCGGTCCATGGGAGGCCGCTCCGGGCGTGCGCGCAAGGCCACCTTTTCCGGTATTTCAGGAAGCCCCTCCAAATCTTCAAAAATCTTGCGGATGGACGGCGCGGTAAATTCGTTGATGCCCAGCTCCTCATTCATGTGGGAGTCGTCCAGCAGGCGTTCCGGAATGGCCGGCTGGTCCTGCTTGCCGGACGGCGGCGTTTGCACATCCAGTACTGCCGCCTCCTTCTCCGGGGCATCTTCTTGTGGAGCGGAAAACGCCATTCCCCCCGTGACGGATACAGCTGCGGCCAGCAGATACAATCTCTTCATAACAACACTCAAAAAGGTTAAGCAAAACGGAATATGTCTTGACTCTCGCCCTATGGTGTCCTATACGGGCGTCACGTCAAGGAAATCCCCCTTCCCTGACGCAAAAAGATACCAACCCCCTTTGTACCCCCTGCATGTCTTTAAATTACAATTTTATCTGGCTTTTGTGTTATCTTCTGGTCCTCGTCGGCCTGGCAGGATATGGCTTCCACCGCCTGAGCATCGTTTACCTGTACTGGAAGAACCGTAATAACAAGCCCCAGCCCAAAGCACGCTTCCAGGAACTGCCCGTCGTGACGGTCCAGCTCCCCATGTTCAATGAGAAGTTCGTCGTGGACCGCCTTCTGGAATCCGTAGCCGCTCTGGATTATCCGCAGGACAAGCTGGAAATCCAGATTCTGGACGATTCTACAGACGACACCACGGAACAATGCTACCGCAAGGTGGAGGAATTAAAGTCCCGCGGCTTTGACGCCGTCTGCATCCACCGCACGGACCGCACCGGCTTCAAGGCAGGCGCGCTGGAAGCGGCTACCAAAGTAGCGAAGGGGGAATTCCTGCTGATTCTGGATGCTGACTTCGTTCCGGAACCGGATCTCCTGCAAAAAACCATCCATTTCTTCACGGATGAAAACGTGGGCCTCGTTCAAACCCGCTGGGGCCACATCAACCGTGAATACAATCTCCTTACCCGCATCCAGGGGATGTACCTAGACGGCCATTTTGCCATGGAACAGACGGCTCGCAACCGTTCCGGCCGCTTCTTCACCTTCAACGGCACTGCCGGCATATGGCGCAAGTGCGTGATCGGCGACGCAGGCGGATGGTCCCATGACACCCTGACGGAAGACATGGACCTTTCCTACCGTGTCCAGCTCAGGGGCTGGCACTTCATCTACCTGAACGACGTCGTTACCCCGGCGGAACTTCCCGTGGACATGGACGGGTTCAAGTCCCAGCAGCACCGGTGGACCAAGGGTTCCATTCAGGTCTGCCAGAAAATCCTGCTGGACATCTGGCGCTCCAATGCCCCCCTTAAAGCCAAGGTAGAAGCCACCACCCACCTCACCTGCAATTATTCCTATCTGCTCCTGGCATTGCTCTGCTTCCTGGTGTACCCCATCTGCACGCAGCGTATTCCGGAAAATGAAACGGTCTTCATGTGGTTTGTGAATGTGGCCCTGTTCTTCATGACCAGCGTGGCCGTCTGCATCTTTTACATGAGCGCCCAAATCGTGGTGCGTCCCAAATCCTGGTGGAAGGAACTGCCGTACCTCCCCCTCCTTCTCACGCTGAGCGTGGGCATGGCGGTCAACAACGCCAAGGCTGTTCTGGAAGCCATCTTCGGCCATCAGTCCGCCTTCGTCCGTACGCCCAAATACGGCGTAGACCGGAAGGAAGACCGTCGGCACGTCTCCCAGCTCAAACGCAACGGGTACCGGGCTATTAAATCCGTCGTCATTCCCGTTCTGGAAATCGCCTGCGGAACTTTCTTCCTGAACCTGATCATCATCATGATCCGCCAGGGCCATTACCTTTCCCCCATCCTGATGATTCCTTTCCTGGGTTTCTATTACACAGGTTTCTGTTCCCTGGGCCGCATGATTTCCAACCTGCTGCCCGCCAAGCAAACTGCCAAAGCCAAGAACTGACGCCTTTCCCATGCCTGCGCCTCTCTCGCAAGCAGCACGCCTGATTCAACTCGCCGGCGCAGCTTTCGCTGTGTTCGGAGCCTTGGCATCCTGTTCCCGTCCGGATTATGAGCCCACTGCCATCGTGAAAGACGGCGCGGTCGTCAGCGTCAGGGACCAGAAAATGGCCGTCATGCGCAATGGCCGGGTGGTGAAGACCTACCCTGTCAGCACTTCCAAATTCGGCCTGGGAGACAGAAAGGGAAGCTGCCGCACTCCTCTGGGCGCCCATCGCATCGCTTCCAAAATCGGCAGCGGACAACCCAAGGGCATGGTGTTTAAAAGCCGCAAGCCCACCGGGGAATGCGTCGCGCCCAATTCTCCGGGCCGGGACCCCATCGTCACGCGCATCATGTGGCTGGAAGGCCTGGAACCCCGTAACCGGAACGCTCACTCGCGCCTGATTTATATCCACGGTACGGCGGAGGAACGCACCATCGGCACCCCCGCCTCCTACGGCTGCGTCCGGATGACGAGCAATGACGTATATGAGGCCTTCAACCTGCTCAGTACCGGTGACCCGGTCGTAATCGAACGCTGTTCCATTGACGCGTCTCTGAAAGCCCTGGCCCAGGCGGAAAAAATGCAGGATTCTCCCCTGCTGGTCATGGCTTCCGCTCCAGACCGCATGGAAAACGCCAATACGGCCTCCGTCATTTCCCACCGCCGCAGGGCTTCCCGCCCCCCCGCCGTTGCCCTTTCCCGCAAGCAAACGGCATCAACCGGGAAAAAATCCGTTCCCTCCAGGAGGGCGGTCGCCCGCAGGACGTCCGGAAATTCAAGAACCGCCGTCCGTTCCTCCGGAGGGACCCGCTATACACTCGGGTAAAAGCTCCCCTTCCCTCCTGTTTTTCCGGTGTTCCGTTTTTGCCGCCTCCTGACATGGCCGTTTGAACGCATGGTTGCCTGCATCCGTCACATTTGGTAACGTAGATTTATGGCCATGATGGAACACGAAGATATCAGCAATGAAAACCTGGCGGGGCACCTTCTGGTTGCCGCCCCCTACCTGGATGGCGCCGGATTCCATCATTCCGTCATCTTCCTGAGCCGGGCGGAGAAGGAATTTGTCATCGGCCATATTTTGAATCATCCCTCCGGCATGAACGTGGGGGACGTAGCCCGCCATACGGAAATACCGGAATCCCTTTACGCCGTGCCCATCTTCAAGGGAGGGCCCGTAGAACGCAACCAGCTCATCTTCGCCGCTTTCATCCGCACGGAGGATAAATTGCGCGTCCAGTTTCATCTGCAAGAGGAACAGGCCCTGGAATACCTGGAAGACCCCCGCGCCATCCTGCGCGCCTACGTAGGCCATAGCGGATGGACGCCGCCCCAGCTGCGCCGGGAACTGAATGACCGTGCCTGGTATGTTTCCCCCATGGTGCCGGACATCTGCCTGGAAACGGATTCTTCCAAGGTCTGGGCCATGGCCATGCGGCGGCTCTCTCCCCTGCACCATATCATGAGCCACGCGTCCGCACAGCCATCCCTGAACTGAACCATCCATCATGAGCATCCAACAAAATCTGGAACATATTCTCTCCCGCATACGCGCAGCGGAACTCCGCGCCGGACGTCCGGCGGGTTCCGTCCGCCTCGTCGCCGTCAGCAAAACTTTTCCCGCAGAGGATGTGAAAGCGTGCCATGATGCGGGCCAGCGCATCTTCGGTGAAAACAAGGTCCAGGAGGGACTGGGAAAAATCCCCTCCCTTCCTCCGGATACGGAATGGCATCTCATTGGCCCCCTCCAGCGCAACAAAGTGCGCAAGGCCTTGGAATATTTCACGCTGATCCATGCCGTGGACTCCCTGCGCCTGGCCCGGTTCATGGATACCGTGGCTCAGGAAACGGGAAAACGGCCCCGCATTTTGCTGGAAGTGAACGTAGGCAATGAAGACAGCAAGTTCGGATTCTTCCCGGAACCCCTGGAAAAGGAATGGTCGGAGCTGTCCTCCCTGAACCATCTTGAAATCGCCGGCCTTATGTGCATTCCCCCCCCGGTGGAAAATCCGGAGGAGGCGCGGCCCTATTTCCGCCGCCTCCGGGAGCTGAAGGAAGTCCTGTCCGGCAGGGGAGGAGCCACGCTGACGGAACTGTCCATGGGCATGAGCCACGACTTTGAAACGGCAATAGAGGAAGGGGCCACGCTCGTCCGCGTAGGGACGGCCATTTTCGGCGGCCGCTCGTACGCTCCCGCTTCGTGATTTTAGTTGGACAGAAGGAAAAGCGGCGTGTAGGTTTGTTCCGGAAAACCGGAACAGCCCGGACGGAGACCTGATTTCATCACCCCATGCTGACAGGAGGAAAAAACGTGATTCCGCATGCGGTGCGGGACGTAGCGGATGCCGCCGCGGCGTTTTCCGCCCGCATCGGCCCCGACCGTCATTTCGATTTCCAGGAAAAGGTGGAGGAAGCCCTGGCCGAATGCTGCTCTCCGCAGAATGTCACCGTCATCGGCATGACAGGGTCCGGCAAATCCTCTACGCTGGACGCCCTGGCCGGGGAACGGTTCTGTTCCCGCGTGTCCAGTGAAGCCACACTGGTCCGCTGGCAGTACAGGCCTCATCCCGCCCCACACACCCATGAATGGGTTCTGGACCTTTTTTACCCGTCGGACGCCCTGCTCAACCTGGAGTTCTGGGATACCATCGGCCTGGAACAGGAGGATGCCCCCAGAAAGCTGAAGCACATCGTTCCCAAATCGGATGCCATCCTTGTGGTTATTTCCGCCAGTGACGGCAACCATTCCGCCCTGTGGGACTATCTCCGGACGCTGGAGGAACGTCTTCATTCCCGCATGGTTCTCGTCATCACCCATGCGGAGCTGCTCTCCTTTGAGAAGCTTCAATCCTTGAAAGAGGAGCTACGCTCCACCTCCCGGGAACGCCTGGGCGTGCAGCTGCCCCTGTACCCTGTCACGACCGCCGGAGAGCATGCAGGGGAAGGAGTGGAAGCCCTGACGGCATGCGTTCAGGAAGTGCTGAAACGCAGCCCGCTGACGGACAAGCGCGTGGAGCGCCTCCTGCTGGCTACGGACAGCCTTCTGGAAGAACAGGGGAAGGTGCTTGATGAACTGAGCCGCCTTTCCAAGATGGATTCCGGCTTCCTGACGTCTATTGACCGGGAAATCGACCGCATCCAGCTCCAGATGGAGGATGAAATGCCGGCACGCCTCAAGGCGTACGCGCAATACGTGCAGGACTGCGTGCCGCGTCTGGGGAAAAAGTCGGCACGCCAGATGGGGCGTTTCCTATCCATCCGGCGCACGATGATCCTGCACAAGCTTCCTCCCGTCATTGACGAATGGTTTTATGAGCTGGTCAAATCCGGCATTGAGGAACGGCACGCGTATTACAACAAGGAATTCCTGAACATCTGCCAGACGCACTGGAACCATGTGCGCCCGCGCGTGAAGGAACAATGGGACTGCGACATAGGGGATTTCCCGGCCGCAAAGCTCCAGACGGATCTGGAAGTGTACAAGGAGAGGCTGGGACGTTCCATTTACATGCCCCTGAAGGACTTCGGCATCAAGCCGTGCCTCAGCAAGCTTTTTCTGGATCAGGAGGATGTGATGAGGACGGAAATCAAGCTGATGCTCCTTCTGGTGATTCTGGGAGCCCTGCTGGGCTGTTTCGGAGAGCACGCAGCAGGGTTCGCCTGCGTGGGCGCGGCCCTGGCCGTCTGGGTGGGCGGCAACCTGGGGCTGGCCTGGATGCAGTTCCGCCTGTCCCGCCAGATCGTGGCCGCAGCGGCGGAAATGCACATTGCCGTGGAATGCGGGCTGCGCACCCCCCTGTATGAAGCCATGATCAGCGGACTTTCCGACTACCGAAAACTGTATGCGGACATCCGCGGCCAGGTAGCCGGAGGGGTAGAATACCTCCAGCCCCTGCTCAACGCCCGCTACGACCTGTTTTATAAACTGACCGTGCAGAAACACCGGTTCCGTATCTAGCCTCTTTCCCTTTCTCCGGAAGGGTGTTACTCCCCTCCCGGCGCAATCACCATGTCCACATGCCTGTCATGGGCTTCCATGGGCAGATCGTCCAGAAGCTGGCAGGGGAAGCAGACTCCCACCAGCGGCACCCCAGCAGCCGGGCCGGCCAGCAGCGTATCATAAAATCCGCCGCCATACCCCAGCCGCTTGCCGCCCCTGGTAAATGCGGCCCCAGGCAGCACTATCAAATCCATTTCCCCAGCATGCAGTTCCGGGCATCCCGGACCGGGTTCGCGTATGCCCCAGCTGCCCGCCACCAATTCCCCGTGATGGCATACACGGTGAAAACTCAGCCTTCTCCCCTCACGCACCAGCGGGAAGTACCATTCCCGGTCCGGAAGCAGATCCAGCAGGGAAAGCAAATCCACCTCTCCCGGCCTGGCGGCAAAAACAGCCACGCGCCGGAAATTCTTCTCCCGCACCAGAGCCGACACACGGAGGCAGATGGAACGGGACATGGCTTCCCGGGCGGCGGCATCCAATCCGCCCACCCTTTCACGTATCATGCGGCGCACTTCCTGTTTGGCAGCCGCCGGACCGCTTACGGTTCCGGATTGGGATGCTTTTCCTTCCATTCCAACAAACTTTTTAGAAATACGCTTTCCAGGGAGTTGCGCGGATGCCCATCCTCCAGCCAAACGGCACGGCCGTCTTCCTTCACCATCTCCTTCAGCCGTTCCATCAATTCCGGGGAAGCATGTTCCAGAAGTATTTCCTGCTTGTCGGAATCCCGCGTCAGCTCATTCACAGACCCTTCCGCAATGAGCAGCCCTTTAAAAATGACGCCCACCCGGTCGCAAACCTCCTGCACCTGTTCCAGCAGGTGGGAACACAGGAATACGGTCATCCCCCGCCCTTTCAGGTTTTCGATAATGTTCCGGATATCCCTCGACCCCAGAGGATCCACGCCGGCGGTCGGTTCGTCCAGAACCAGCAGGCGGGGGGACTGAACCAAGGCCTGCGCCATGCCGATGCGCTGGAGCATCCCCTTGGAATAGCCGCCCAGCCGCCTGTCCGCCGCATCAGCCAATCCCACCAGCTCCAGCAGTTCCCTGACTTTCTCTTTCAGGGATTTTCCGCTCAGGCCGCACAGCCTGCCGTAAAAGGAAACAGTTTCCGCCCCCGTCAGGAATTTGTAAAAATAGGGATTTTCCGGAAGAAAGCCCACTTCCTCCTTGCTGTCCGGAGCCAGGCTGGACCTGCCGAAAATGGAACAGGAACCTTCCGTAGGCCTCACCAGCCCCAGCAGAGCCTTCATCAGGGTGGACTTGCCGGAGCCGTTCGGGCCAATGAGGCCATATACCTCCCCTTGCCGGATATTCATGTCTATCCCCCGCACGGCATACACCACGGGTTTGCCAAGACCTGTTTTAAAGGTCTTGTGCAGGTTGACTATTTCAGCGGCGGCAGGCTGGTCCATAAAAAAGGTCAATGCTTGATCTGCCCCAAGCGGCGCAGAAGAATCTGGCTCATGTCAATTCCCTTGGAGAACAAATCCACGGGAAAGTTCTCATTGGGGGAATGGATACGGGCATCCGGAAGGCACATACCCAGCATCAGGGCATCCGCTCCCAGCACGCGCTTCATCTCTTCAATGATCGGGATGCTGCCTCCTTCCCTTACCAGCACGGGTTTGTGGCCAAAAGCCTCTTCCAGCGCCTGCTGGGCGGCAAGACCGAACTCGGAATTCGGATCGCACACGTAAGCATTCCCGCCATGGCCCCGCCTGAATTCCACCGTGACGCCCTTGGGGGAATGTTTCTTTACATGTTCTTCCAGCAGGGTTTCAATCCTTTCAGGCTGCTGTCCCGGCACCAGGCGGCATGAAATTTTGGCAAAGGCATGGCTGGGGATAATCGTCTTGCTTCCCTCACCCTGGTAACCTCCGCCGATACCGTTGATTTCCAGCGTCGGGCGGGCAAAAATACATTCCGCTCCGGTGAAACCGGCCTCCGTCACCACGGTTTCCACGCCCGTCAGCTGAGCCAGCTCCTCATTGCTCATGCCGGGCACCGTGGCCCACATGCTGCGTTCCCATGTGGCGATAGGTTCCACGCCGTCGTAAAACCCTCTCACGGCCACACGCCCCTCTTCATCATGGAAGGAGGCGATTATTTCCGCAAGAGCGGCGATGGGATTGGCCACCGCTCCTCCGAACACGCCGGAATGAAGATCCGCGGAAGGGCCTTTGACGATAATTTCCGCCCCGGCCAGGCCGCGCAGCCCGTAGGAAAATGTAGGGGTGTCCGGAGCGGCCATGCCGGTATCGGAAACCACAATAACGTCGCAGGCCAGCTCTTCCCTGTGCTCCTTGATAAACTGGGAAAGACTGCCGCTGCCCACTTCCTCCTCCCCTTCCAGAAGGAAAATCACATTTACGGGGAGGTGGCCTCCGTTCTGGCGGAGCAATTCCTCCACGCTCAGAATATGGGCGAACAGCTGCCCCTTGTTGTCCGTAGCGCCGCGGGCGTAAATCTTCCCGTCCCTCACTTCCGGTTCAAACGGGTCGGATTCCCATAATTCCACAGGATCTACGGGCTGCACGTCGTAATGGCCGTAAATCAGCACGGTGGGTTTCCCTTCCTCCCGCGGGCTGCGGGCCAGCACAATGGGATGGAGGGGCGTTTTACAGGCCTTTGCTTCCAATCCCATGCCGGACAATTTGTCTACCAGCCAGTCCGCGCAATCACTCACGTCCCGGGCGTGTTCCTTCTGTGCGGAAATGCTTGGAAATCTCAACAAGGTGGCTAATTGATCCAGTCTGTTCATGCCTTCATCAGACCATGCCTGGGGCTTCAAATCAACCGGTAAAGTGTGGCATTCCATGCCGGAACGGGCCTTTTTTCAAAAAATGGAGCCCGCACATGGCGCCGGGAACAATATTTGATTGCTCTCGCGTGTGTTTTGTTTCTTTATATAGGATTATGTTCAGCAAATCCAAAGTGAAGAAAGTGGATTTCGTCACCCTGTCCAAATTTTACGGCAAGTACAAGGAAGCCCTTCAACTGGAACTCATCAACAGCCCCGCCGGCCTCAGCCGCCACATCTGCGAACCCGCCCTCAACCGCCCCGGGCTGGCGATCGCCGGCTTCTACTCCTACTTTGCCAACAAACGTATCCAGGTTTTCGGCTCCGCGGAGCTGGCCTATCTTCAAAAACTGCCGGAAGGCATGCGCAAATCTCGCATTCAGCGCATGTTCCGGTGCGAGGTGCCGGGCATCGTCTTCTCCCGTGACAAAATTCCCCCCCGGGAAATCGTGGAGCTGGCGGATGAAGCCGGAGTCTGCGTCTTCCGCACGAGCCTGGTGACCATGAAATTCGTCAACTCCGCCACCATCATTCTGGAAAACGAATTCGCGGAAAGCGTCACCCTGCACGGCTGTATGGTGGACGTGCGCGGAGTGGGCGTCCTCATCCGCGGCAAGAGCGGCGTGGGGAAGAGTGAAACGGCCCTGGGCCTGATTGAACGCGGCGCGGCCCTCGTGGCAGACGACATGGTGTACGTGCGCAACGTGGGCGGAGAACTGGTGGCCAGCGCTCCGGAAATGAGCCGCGGCTTCATGGAGGTGCGCGGCCTGGGCATCGTCAACATCACCACCCTTTTCGGCCTGAAATCCATCCGCCACAACAAGCGTCTGGACCTCATCGTCACCCTCATTCCCGCCAAGGACCAGGAAGAGCTGGACAGGCTTGGCCTGGAGCGGGAGGGGCTGGATGTCCTGGGGGAAAAAGTGCTCCATGTTCAGCTTTCCGTGGCTCCCGGCAGGGATATTGCCAGGCTGGTGGAAGTAGCCGCCATGGACTATCATCTCAAGGACATGGGCATCGACATGGCTGGGGAGTTCAACCGCCGCCTCATGTCAAACTTCCAATCCTCCGAAAACTAGGACTGACAAAAAACTCTTGGAAAAAAACTTTAATTAGTGTACTTACCGTTGTAGCAACCGTTATCACCCCTTACTTCAAATTCCATGGTCACCAAGGAACTCACCATCATCAACAAACTCGGCATTCACGCACGCCCGGCTGCTCAATTCGTCAAACTGGCCAGCAAATTTGATGCAGACATTGTCGTGGAGAAGGATGGCGAGGAAGTTGACGGCAAGAGCATTCTGGGTTTGATGATGCTGGCGGTAGGCCACGGCTCCAAGATCACCATCACGGCGGAAGGAAAGGACGAACAGGAAGCGCTGAATGCGCTGGAAGACCTGATTTCCCGCAAGTTTGAAGAAGATTGAACACTCCGGCTCACGGCCATATGAGACCGGGCCATTAAGCCCGCAGATGATTCAGGAACCCATTTCAACGGAAGAAACCTGGCTTCAGGGCATTCCCGTTTCCCCCGGCATTGCCCTGGGCAAGATTAAAATTCAGATCAGCGGTTCCAAGGAACCCGTAGCGTACGATATTTCCCCGGAAGAAGTGGATGCCGAGCTGGTGCGCTTCCACCGGGCGCTGCAAACCACTGCGGACCAGATCAGGACGCTGCGGGAACGCATGATCCAGATATCCGGAGAGAAAGATGCCTCCATCTTCGACGCCCACATCCTTCTCCTTCAGGACAAAATTATCCTCCAGCAGGTTCAGACGGAACTGCTCAAGCGCCTCCAGAACGTGGAGCACATCTTTTATGTGGTCATGCAGAACTACATGGAAGTTCTGCGCCGTGTGGACGACCCCTACCTGCGCGCCAAAACGGCGGACATGGAGGATGTCATGCAGCGGGTCATCAACAACCTCCGCAGCACGGAACCTCCTGAAGACGAGGAAGAAACGGAAAAAGACCAAGTTCTGGTGGCCTACGACCTGACCCCTTCCGACACGGCCGCCATGGATGCCAGCCTGATTCACGGTTTTGCCACGGAAATAGGTTCCTCCGTTTCCCACACAGCCATTCTCGCCCGCTCCATGGGCATCCCCGCCGTCGTGGGGCTTGACCAGGCCCTTCTGAGAGTGGAAAGCCACTCCCCCGCCATCCTGGACGGCTACAAGGGCGTGCTCATCCTGAAACCCACGAAAGAAACGGAGGAATACTACCACCGCCTCCAGGTGGAAAAGGAAAAGGCCTACAAGGCGCTGGAAGCGCTGCGCGGCCTGCCCACCATCACTAGGGACGGACGCAACATCCGTCTGTCCGTCAACGTGGAGTTCCCCCATGAATATTCCGGCATCAAGGAGGTGGGAGCGGAAGGGGTGGGCCTGTTCCGCACGGAATTCTTTCTGCTGGGCAACCCATCCGGCATGCCGGACGAAGAAGAACAGACGCGCTACTACAGAAAGCTGGCGGAAGGCTGCTCCCCCCACGGCGTCATCTTCCGCACCCTGGACTCCGGCGGCGATAAGCTGCCGTGCGAACAGCTCCGCACTCCGGAACCGAACCCCTTCCTTGGCTGGCGGGGTATCCGCGTCTCCCTCAGCCGCCCGGAGCTGTTCAAGCAGCAGCTCCGGGCCATTCTCCGTGCCTGCGCGGACACGCCCGGCTGCGGCATCATGTTCCCCATGGTCTCCGGCTATACGGAAGTGGTCACAGCCAAGCACATCCTCCAGGAATGCCGGGAAGAACTGGAAAGGAAGAACATCCCCTATGCGCGGGACTTGAAAGTGGGCATCATGATTGAAGTGCCCAGCGCCGCCATCATGACGGACGTGCTGGCGCGCGAAGTGGATTTCTTCTCCATAGGAACGAATGACCTCACCCAGTACACTATTGCCGTAGACCGGGTCAACAACCGCGTCGCCAATATGTTCCGCCCCACGCATCCTGCCGTGATACGCATCATGGACATGACGATCACCGCCGGAGAACGGGAAAACATTCCCACGGCCATCTGTGGGGAAATGGCGGGGGACATCACCCTACTTCCCCTGCTGATCGGCCTGGGGGCCACCTCCATGTCCGTGGGGGTCCACCTTGTCCCCATCATCCGGTATGCCATCCGCAATCTGGACTACGGCCAGTGCCGGGACATGGCGCAAAAGGCGCTCCAGGCCCCCAACAGCAGGTCTATCGTGGACTTGAGCACGGCCCTGGCCCGGAAATCCTATCCGGCCCTGTTTGAATAAGGCTCTTTCATCCCGGTACACGCCGCACCGGAAAAACGGAGCGTTCCCGAACAAACTGCCGCGGGAATACGAATCCTTGACAGAAACGTCCGTCTCATGCGTTATTATAAGTACTGGTCTTTTTAGTAATGAACATTTCCCGTATTGCAGCCTTTCTCATCCCGTTCCTGCTGGGAAGCGCCTGCTCCGCTTCCGCAGCTTCCGTAAAAGCATCCCGCGCGGCAGAACCGAAACGCCCCAACATCATCCTCTTTCTGGTGGACGACATGGGCTGGCAGGATACATCCCTGCCCTTTTGGAGGGAAGAGGACGGCACTCCCAAACCTACTTTCCTGAACAAGCGCTACCGCACGCCCAACATGGAGGCTCTGGGCAAGCAGGGCATGGTCTTCACGAACGCCTACGCGCAGCCTATCTGTTCCCCCAGCCGGTGCAGCCTCATGTCCGGCATGAACTCCGCCCGCCACCGCGTCACGAACTGGACGCTTCTGTGTGACCAAACCACGGACGCAGGCCATCAAGCGCTCAAAGCTCCCGCAGACTGGAGCGTCAACGGCATCCAGCCGGCAGGGACCAGGGCATCCGGAACCACCCATCTTCCCCTGACGGAAGAAAAAATCCAGTACAGGATGGAAAAACCCTTCACCCAAGTGCTTGGGCTGCCCGCCCTGCTCAAAAAACAGGGTTATACCACCATCCACTGCGGAAAAGCCCATTTCGGCTCCAAAAATACGCCCGGAGCCAATCCCAGGCTCTTCGGCTTTGACTACAATATCGCCGGCACGGAAATAGGCGGCCCGGCGGACTACCGGGGTTCCCGGAAATACGGCACGGGGAATTTCCATGTCCGCGGACTGGATGAAAATAATTACTATGAAAACGACACATTCCTGACGGAAGCCCTGACGCAGGAGGCGCTGAAACGCCTGGACGCCATCCGGAAAAACCCCAGGGAGGCGGACAAGCCTTTCTACCTGTACATGTCTCACTACGCCATCCATGCCCCCTTCGACATGCGCGGTTATGACAAGAGGTTTGCGGAAGAGTACACCAACCCCAATGACGGCCACAAATGGTCCGACAACGAAAAACGCTATTCCGCCCTGATCCAGGGGATGGACAAGAGCCTGGGCGACATCCGGGAATACCTGAAAAAAAACAATCTGGATAAAAATACCGTCATCATCTTCATGGCGGACAACGGGGGCCTTGCTATCAGCGGGCGCATGGGCAACAAGGAATCCAATTACCCGCTTAGTTTCGGCAAGGGTTCCAACCGGGAAGGCGGCATCCGGGAACCGATGATCGTCTACTGGCCCGGGGTCACGAAGGCGGAAAGCGTCTGCACTACTCCCGTCATCATTGAAGACTTTTTCCCCACCATTCTGGAAATAGCGGGAGCAAAAAAAATTCAGGCACCTCAGGTTGTGGACGGCAAAAGCTTTGTTGCCCTGCTGAAAGGCGGCAGCATGAATCCCAACCGCCCCCTGCTCTTCCACACGCCCAACGTATGGGGGGAAGGGAACGGAAACAACTCCCTTTATTCCCCCAGCACGGCCATGCGCCAGGGGGACTGGAAGCTTATCTACTGGCACCCTGACCAGAAGTTCGAACTCTTCAACCTCAAGGAGGACATCAGCGAAGAGCACAACCTAGCGGAACAGCAGCCGGAACGCGTTAAGGCCATGGCCAGGACCATGACCGCCCTGCTCAAGGAGCGCAAGGCCCAAATGCCCACCTACAAGAAGAATAATCCCGCCGGAGCCCGTGAAGGCGCTCCCGTACCGTGGCCGGACCAAGCGGCGGCCAGGCTGTAAGTAAAGGCATCTCCATCCCTCCCCGGAAAGCCGCATTATTCCCTTTTCTTTTAAGAAAACAGGGAGTATGGTGCGGCTTTCCCGTTTTTATTCCCTTTCAAAAACCATGAACAACCTCCTTTCCATCGAACAGCTTACCGGAGACGAAATCCGGGACCTGCTCGCCCTGGGCCACCGGCTTAAGGCGGAACGCGGCCATCACGAACGCCTTCCCCTGAAGGGGCAGACCTGGGCGCTCATCTTTTCCAAATCCTCCACCCGCACCCGCGTTTCCTTTGAAGTGGGCATCAGTGAACTGGGGGGCCGTCCCATGTTCCTTTCCGTCCATGACATCCAGCTCGGGCGTGGAGAGCCCATCAAGGATACGGCCCGCGTGCTGGGACGTATGATCCACGGCGCCGCCATCCGGACTTACGGACAGCAGGAGGTGGAGGAATTCGCCAGCTTTTCCGGCATTCCCACCATCAATGCCCTGACGGACGAGGAGCACCCCTGCCAGATCCTGGCGGACCTGCTTACCATTGAGGAAATCTACGGCCCCGGTTCCTGGAAGGATATGAAAATCGCCTTCGTGGGGGACGGGGACAACAACATGTCCCGCTCTTGGATGTGGGCGGCCAAGAGGCTGGGCTTTACGCTCGCCATCGGAGCCCCTACCAATTACCTTCCCCTAGAAGACTTCCGCAGGCATCTGGACTGCGAGAACGTCATCTTCACCACGGACCCCGTGGAAGCCGTCAAGGGAGCTTCCGTCATCAACACGGACGTCTGGCTTTCCATGGGCCAGGAATCGGAAGGACTGTCCAAGGAAAAACACTTCTACCCCTACCAGGTGAACAGGGAGCTGCTGGAACATGCCGCCTCCGGCCACTCCGTTTTCCACTGCCTGCCCGCCTACCGCGGCAAGGAAATCACGGAAGACGTGCTGGAACATTTTGCTCCCGTTATCTTCCGGGAAGCGGAAAACAGGGTGCATGCCCAGAAAGCCGTGCTCGCCACGCTTGCAGACGCCCGCCGGGGATAACCCGCCCGGCCATCCTACCCAATCTCCGAGCCATGAACTACGAAGAACGCCTGCAAGACCTGCTGGATGAACTGGATTTGTTCCAGGACTGGACGGAACGCTACGAATACATCATCAGCCTGGGTAAAAAATTGCCCAGGCTGGATGAAGCCTACAAAACGGAGGACTCCCTCATCAAGGGATGCCAATCCCGCGTATGGCTGCACACGGAACCGGACAACGGCGTACTGAAACTGTACGCAGACAGCGATTCCCTCATCACCAAGGGCCTCATTGCCGTCTTCATCCGGCTGCTTTCCGGCCTGCCTCCGGAAGAAATTCTGAAGGCGGACATGTCCAAGCTGGACAAAACCGGCCTGAAGGACCACCTGGCGCCCACCAGGGCGAACGCCCTCAACTCCATGGCGGCCCAGATCAAGCAGGCCGCCATGAAAATGGCGGAACATCATTGATTTTTTCCAGAGCAATGACTCACGGCCTTTTCCCGCATCTTCTCCTGCTCTCCGCATTCTGCGGCGCAAGCCTCTCATGCAGCAGTTCTTCCCGGGACATCACCATCCGCAGCATTCCTTCCGGAGCCAGCCTGCGCGTGAACGGAGACTACGCCGGCCAGGCCCCCGTCACGCTCTCCCTGAACAGGCACAAGCCCGTGCATGTTGCGGCGGATAAACCGGGCTTCCTTTCCACGGAAAAAACGTTTTATCCGGAAATGACCACGCAAGGTGCCATTTTGTGGGGCCGCAACAACGAGAAGTCCAAAGACTTTAAAACAGACATCCTGACCATCCGCCTGAAAAAGGCGAATTCAGGAGCGCCCCCCTTGCGGGAACTTCCCGCGCAGTGGTAACAGCCTGCCGTCCGGACACTTTCCGGGAGTAAAAGCGCATATCCATCCCGCGTTCCGTACGCAGCCCCGCACTACGCTCCCTTTCACAAACGGATAAATAAACCGCCCGTTTTTGGAATTGCACGCTAATCCTCCCGCCCCGGGTGGCGGGCCATGACGGCGGAACCTACCCTTTTCAGCACCAGGGCCGTACGCGGCAGCAGGTACAGGGAAAGGTTCCCATCCCCATCCGTAAAATGCGGCATGGAAACATCCTGCCTCCCGAAACCGCCGAAACGGGCGTTGTCCGTATCCAGCACTACCCGCCATTCCCCCTTCTGGGGAACGGGCAGCATGTAATCCATGATAGCCCTGTCTCCGGACCAGTTGAACACAAACAACAGACCGCCGCGGTGGAATGCCATGACATGGTTGGTCTCGTCAATATTAAGCGGGAAAGGCGGCGGATTATTCAGCAGCCGGGCTTCCTGCGCCAGGCGGACCATCGCCTGGTCAAAGGCATTCAGGAACTTGAACCTGAGGGAAGGATTGTCCACCAGGGACCACTGGCGGCGGCAGTATTCGTAAGACCAGCCGTTGCCTTCGCGCGGAAAATCAATCCATTCCGGATGCCCGAATTCGTTGCCCATGAAATTCAGCCAGCCTTCCCCCCCGGTAGCCAGCGTCACCAGGCGGATCATCTTGTGCAGCGCCATGCCGCGGTCAATAATGAGGCTCTGCTGGTCCACGGCCATTTTCCAGTACATTTCCGCATCCATCAGGCGGAACGCCAGAGTCTTGTCCCCCACCAGGGCCTGGTCATGGCTCTCGCAATAGGCCACATGCGGCTCGCCGTAGCGCCTGTTGGTCAGCGTGTGCCACATATCGCCCATGCTCCATTCCTCATCCTTTTTCTCCTTGAGCAGCTTAATCCAGTAATCAGGAATGCCCATGGCCAGACGGTGGGAAAAACCAATCCCCCCTTCGTCCACCGGGCGGCACAATCCCGGCATGCCGGACATGTCCTCAGCAATCGCTATGGCGCCCGGCTTCACCCGCTGAATCAGCGTGGCGGCCAGCTGCAGATAAGCCACGGCATCCAGATCCACGGAAGAGCCGAAGTAGGCGCCCAAATCCCCGAACGGCTCATGCCCACGGTGGAAATACAGCATGGATGTCACGCCGTCAAAACGGAAGCCGTCAAAACGGAACTCTTCCAGCCACCAGCGGACATTGGACAGGAGGAATTCAATCACCTCGTCCCGGCCATAATCAAAACAACAGGAATCCCAGTCCGGATGGCGGCCGCGCTCCCCGGGCAGGAAATACATGCCTCCGGAACCGTCAAAATTGTTCAGCCCTTCCGCCTCGTTCTTCACGGCGTGGGAATGCACCACGTCCAGCAGCACGGCGATGCCCAGGCCGTGCGCCTGGTCTATCAGGTACTTCAGGTCCTCCGGCTCGCCGAAACGGGAGGAAGGGGCGAAAAAGGAAGAAACGTGGTAGCCGAAGGAACCGTAATAGGGATGCTCCTGGATCGCCATCAGCTGGACGGTATTGTAACCCAGCCTGGCGATCCGGGGGAGAACCTCGTCCGCAAACTCGCGGTACGTATGCACGCGCCCTTCCTCCCCGCCCATGCCTACATGCGCTTCATACACGAACGGAACTTCCACCCGGGAGGGATCAAAACCGTTATTCCGCCATTCATAGGGGTGTTCCGGCATCCAGATCTCCCCGGCAAAATCATAAGTGGTCGGATCCTGGACGGTCCTGGTAATCCATGCGGGAATGCGATCTCTGCCCGTGCCGTCCGCACCGACCACGTGCACCTTCACCTTCTGCCCGTGGGCCAGCGCATCAGGCGGCAGCGTAATTTCCCACACGCCGCGCTCATTCCGCTCCAGCGGGTGGCTCTCCCGGTTCCAGCCGTTAAAATCCCCAATCAGGGACACCCTGCGGGCGGCGGGAGCCCATTCCCGGTATGTCCACGCCCCCGTCTCCGCGTCTCTGTTGAAACCGTAATAGCGGTATCCGCGCGCGTATTCCTCCAGAGAGCCGGCGCGCTGATTGATCCTCTTCATTTTCAGGTCAAACAGACGCTGGCGGTCGCGTATCTGGCGGGAATACGGCTGGAGCCATCCGTCCGCCATCACCAAGCCGGGTATCGGGGGTCTTCTCATTATCTGATGATACCCCTCCTCAATCAGCAGGGTCAAGGAAGAAAGAAGGGCTTCTCCCTGCGGGGGAAGAAAAGGGTGCGGCCCTTTAATCGCGCCCGGGAAGGCGCCCCGTATCACGCATGTACATCATCCTGGCCAGAACCTCCTTGGAAATGTGGTTCAAATCAAAATGCACAGGGGGAGAATCCGGCAGCACTCCCCAGTCCCCGTATTGGCCGTACAACACCATTTCAGGAATCCTGGGGGCCGGAAAATCCCTTCCCTCAAACCGGACGCGGGAAAGCGGAAACAGCCATTCATGGCGGAAGGAATGGCGGCACGGGCCGGCAAAAGGAATCTCAAATCCCAGGAAAATGTTTCCTCCATCCGCCGGCCGCCGTCCTCCCATCACCACCCGGTCCCGGATCGCCATTTTTTCCTCATAGGAACACCGCGTCCGGTAGCGGCAGGAGGAATCTGCCTCATAATCAAGCATTCCGGATGCCTTGTAACCGCGCAGCAGCCACTCCCTTTCCTCAGGCGCATCCGGAGACCACGCGGCAGGGGCCGTGTCATACGGGAAAATGTCCACATTGCACAACGTGCCCGGCAACCCTATCTGGATGAACGGATCCATACTGACGGAGAAACCGCGCGAACCGAAAAGCCCGGCGGCGTTCGCCCTCAACCTTTCATAATCTTCACGCAGCATGGAAATATCCAGGTCGTCATCCCAGGGGATAAAGCCCCGGTGCCGCACCGCGCCCAGCAGCGTCCCGAAATCCAGCCAGTACGGATAACCGCCCTCCTCAAGAATTCCGGCCACTTCATTCAAAAAACAGGTCATGGCCTGCTGAACAATCCTCAGCACTCCAGACGCCTGGGGCATCTCCTCGGCCCGAACGGTAGCTTTTACCAGTTTGCCCAATTGGGAGGATTCACCTTCCCGGCCCACCTTGAACCGTCCGCAAGGAATACCGAAAAAACGGATGAAACGCTTTTTCCTATCCGTGCAGGAAGAAAGCACTTTCAGGCCGCAGCACCGGACTTCCGTCACCCACCAATGCTTTCCCCTTACTAATTTTCCAGTCCTTCCGGCGGTAATGAATGATGGCAGCTTCATCGCAGATAAATTAGGTCAAAAACACGCAGGATATGATTCATTTTTCCAGGAAAGCACATCCGGCAGAATCAGAACCTTATCCCCCACTTTTTACAAGTCAATGAAAAACAAATTATCCTTTTCGGAGAAAACACCCGTTCCATGATATTAACGCTGGTTTTTCCAAAATGCAGACAGACCTCATCCTTCCCTTTCCACGGTATTGGCAACAAGCGGATTGAGCATCCGTTAAGCGTTTCTCCCATTCTGTCCAAAGTTAAATCAATGAAAAATAAAAGGATTGCGATGAAACATAAAAGGCGGTTTTTTCTTTTCGCCCGGGTAATATCCCATTAACATATTCTTACAGAAATTTTTACTTTGACGGCGGATGCTCAATCCGTTAAACATAGTTCCCGGTTCTTTCTCAGGTTCTGAAGACAAATTAGAATACTTATGCAGGCGATCATTTTAGCGGCCGGAATGGGAAAAAGACTGGGAGCGCTCACCCGGAACAATACCAAGTGCATGATCCAGGTCAACGGAGTGACGCTGATAGAACGCATGATGAGACAATTGGACCGCCTTTCCCCGTCTCTGGAAAAAATCGTGATTGTTACGGGTTATGAGGGGGAAAAACTCAAAACCTTCCTTTCCCAGCTGGACATTTCCACCCCTGTGGAATATGTGGACAATCCCCTGTACGCCAGCACCAACAATATTTATTCCCTGTACCTGGCCAAGGAACACCTGCTTCAGGACGATACGCTGCTCTTTGAATCCGACCTGATTTTTGAAGACTCCGTTATTGATGCCCTGCTCCGCCATCCCTATCCCAGCCTTGCTCTCGTCGCCAAATTTGAAAGCTGGATGGACGGCACGGTCGTCACTCTGGATGAAGACGACAACATCAGGCAATTCATTCCCGGCAGCAAATTCTCCTACAAGAAAAAGACGGAATATTTTAAAACAGTCAATATTTACAAATTCAGCAGGGAATTCTCCCGGACCCATTACGTCCCCTTTCTTACAGCCTACAGCAAAGCCCTGGGCAATAATGAATATTACGAACAAGTGCTGCGGGTCATCGCCCTGCTGGACAAGCCGGAAATCAAGGCGCTGCGCCTCGGCGGCGAAGCATGGTATGAAATAGACGACATCCAGGACCTGGACATCGCAGCCTCCATATTCACCCCGGACAGGGAAGAACACCTGCGCCTGATGGAATCCCGGTACGGAGGCTACTGGCGCTATCCCCGCATCAGGGATTTCTGTTACCTGGTCAATCCCTATTTCCCCAACAAACGCCTCATGTCCGAACTCAAGGCGAATTTTGAACGCCTGGTGAGGGAATACCCGTCCGGAATGAGGGTCAACAGCCTGCTGGCGGCAAAATACTTCGGCATCAGCCAGGAATACATCTGCATCGGCAACGGCGCGGCGGAACTCATTAAGGCGCTCATGTCCCGCCTGGAAGGGAAAATGGGGGTCATCTACCCTACCTTTGAAGAATACCCCAACCGGGTGAAGCCGGATATGGTGGTTCCCTTCCATACCGCTTCCCGGAATTTCACTTATACGGCGGACGACCTGATGGAATTCTTTTCCGGGAAAGACATCGGTACCCTGCTCCTCGTCAATCCGGGAAACCCTTCCGGCTTCTTCCTGCCGAAAGGCGATGTGCTGCGCCTCTGCCTGTGGACAAAAACCCGCGGCATCCGCCTGATCGTGGATGAATCCTTTGTAGACTTCTCCTGCGGAATGCCGGACAATACGCTGCTGAAAGACGGCATCCTGGAAGAATATCCCCACCTGGCCGTGGTAAAAAGCATTTCCAAATCCTACGGCGTTCCGGGCCTCCGCCTGGGTATTCTGGCCTCCGCAGACAGGGAACTGGCGGCATGGATAAAAAAAGATGTTTCCATCTGGAACATCAATTCCATCGCGGAATTCTACATGCAAATCTTCGGGAAATACGAGCAATCCTACGTGCGCGCGTGCAACCGTTTCATGAAGGAACGGGACCGCTTCATGCAGGAACTCTCCCGCGTGCCTTTCCTGAACGTTTTCCCCTCCCAGGCAAACTATTTCATGTGCGAGGTCAAGCCCCCCATGAAAGCCCGCTCCCTGACCGGCCTTCTGCTGAAAAACCACTCCATCCTTGTTAAGGACTGCAGCCGGAAAAAAGGATTTGAAGGCAGAGAATTCATCCGTATCGCCGTCAGGGACGCAACCGACAATGATGCCCTGGTCCGGGCCATGCACGATATTTGTTCCATGCATTCAAACTAGTCATTACCACCCTTTTCCCAAACGCCGTTTTTACCTTCCTCCCCCTACCATGCTGACAATTCCTCACGAAATCATTTCCTCCCTCAATATTTCTCCCCGGCAGGCACTCCAATGGGTAAAAGAATCCTTCCGCATCAAGGACGAAGAACCTGTCTTCCTTCCCCATAAAACAAGCATCGCCTTTGAAGAAGGGAAATTCATGAATACGATGCCCTGCATCGTCCCCGGCCTGAACGCCATGGGGGTAAAAATTGTAACGCGTTATCCGGAACGGCCCAAAACCATTAATGGGGAAATACTCCTTTACGATTATCACACCGGAAAGCTTCTGGCTCTTATGGACGCCTTTTGGGTCACAAACGCCCGTACCGGAGCAGTAGCCGCCCTCGCCCTTCAAACATTCGCCAGACAGGATTTCCAGACAATTTCCCTGATGGGGCTGGGAAATACGGCCCGTGCCACCATGGCATGCATTCTGGCGTTATATCCTGAAAAAAACTTCACGGTGCGTCTTCTTTCCTACAAAACGCATGTTCCCCAATTCATTGAAGAATTCCAATGCCATAGCAACGTCCGTTTTGAAGAAGCGCAAAACATCAACAGCCTCATTGATGGAACAGATGCCGTCATTTCCTGCATTACTAATGCGGAGGGCATCCTTGCCGACGACAGCTGTTTTAAACCGGGCATTACTGTTATCCCCGTACATACAAAGGGATTCCAAAATTGTGATTTGTTTTTCGACAAGGTATTTGCCGATGATCGTGACCATGTTAAGAATTTCCGGCATTTTGAGCGCTTTCGTCAATTTGGGGAAATAGCTCCGGTGCTGGCCGGAAAAACAGCGGGAAGAACGTCTCCGAAAGAACGCATTCTCAGTTATAATATCGGGCTGGGCCTCCACGATATCGTCTTCGCCAAGCACATTTATGACCGCCTGATCAATGTTGATGAGCAGAAAGAAAAATCTCCCTCCTTTCATTTCCGTCAGACGGCATGCCTGTCCTGATCAGCTGATTTCATCAACATATTCCCCACGCCTGAAACGGGAGGCAATATCAGCCATGAACATGGAATCCTCACGGGTCAAAAGACGGTTGCCGTGCTGGCAGCCATGAATCAGGCGCAAAAATGCGCCAAGTTCATAACGCAGTCCATCCTCCTCAAAATTGGCAAAATATTTCCTGTTGAGCCGGGTATCCTCAAACCGCACTTCAAACATCTCCGTCTTCCACCACGGCGCCGGCACATAAATATACCCCTCCGTTCCGGTAATACACAAGTCCCCTTCCTGCTTGGCTCCTATGGCTGCCGTGGCGGTGGCTACTGCATTGGAATAAAGAAATTCCGCGCGCGTGAACACGTCCACGCCCGTATGAGGCTTTCTGCAAGTAACAAAACGAATCCCGCGGGGCTCGGTTCCCAGAAGCTTCCCGATGACAAAGGCGGGATAGGAACCCAGTTCCGTCCAGGCGCCTCCGGCCTGCATGGGGTCATACTCCCTGGCAGCCTCATCCTTTATCAGCTTGGTAAACGTGGCGTCCACCGCCTTGATGGAACCAATAATGCCGCTCCCCGCCAAACTGGTCAATTGCTGGAAAGCCGGACAAAACGCAGTTTTAAGGGCTTCCAGCAAAACAACTCCCTTCTCCTCGGCCAGCCGGAACAGCTCTTCCGCCTCCTCCCGGGCAAGGGCAAGAGGCTTCTCGCACAATACATGCTTCCCCCGCAACAGGGCCTTCCTGGCCATTTCATAATGGAGATGATGGGGGACGGCAATATAAACGGCATGAACCCGGTCCAGAAACTGTTCGTATTCCGTATAATATTCCAGCAGAGCGTGGGACTCTGCAAAACGGCGGACTTTCTCCTCATTCCTTCCGAAAACGGCTGTTATTTCAATATTGCTGACATATTTGGACTCCCGGAGAAAACGGCCCGCTATACGTCCGTGACCTGCAATTCCCATATATACAATGGGATTCCGGGCGGAACGGAGGTCTGTTGAAGAAACGCCCTTGGTGCGTTCCAGGTAAACCACCTCACAATAATCGCGAAGATAGTCAAATTTCCCCGACCAGTCGGAGCCAATCACAAAAACATCCGCCCCGTACTTCCGTATGTCATGGATCTTCTGCCCTTCCAGTTCTTCCTTAATGATGAGATCCGCCAGACCGGTTTTCCGCACATTTTCCATGCGTTCCTCCAGGCTCTCCATGACATTCAGCTTGCCGCGGCTCTGGTCGTAACTGTCCGTAGTCACGCCGACGATGAGCCGGTCCCCCAGTTTCCGGGCTCTCTTCAGCAGATTCACGTGCCCCGTGTGCAGCAAATCAAAGGTTCCGTAAGTAATAACCGTTTTCATGGCATGGGCACATCAATCCGCTTTCCGTAAACGTCAATGAAACGGTTGACCGCCGCCTCAAAGGGAACCTTCTCCACCATGGCCTTCACGGAAGGATGCTTGAACTGGATGCGTTCCGGATAAGACAGATAGTCGCCGTAAAAAAATTGCAGATACTGGCGGGCATGGTTGGGAACGGAAAATATCATCCCCTCAAATTCTGCGGAGCCAAGGGGAAAGAACGTTTCATAGGAAAGGTGCGTGTTTTTTGTAAACGTAATGGCAGGAGAAAGAAAAATCCCGGGGGCTTCATCTTCCCCGGCAGCATCCCTTCCTTCCAGAATATCCTGGCGGATCTTCTCCTGAACCTGCCCATCGGTCAGGTTCATCCTGGAACCTACCAGCACCACGTCTTTCTTAAATCCGCTCAAAAGCCTGTCCAGCTTCCCATGCTGTTCCGGAGATGAAAGACTCTCTGCATAAAAATGATAGGGATACACATCAAGGTTGAGGGGGGTGCCCTCATATCCTATTTGCAGAAAGGCGTGCCTGTTCCAGGTAAATCCTTCCTCACGGGGGAAAAGAACGGGAAGCAATTCCAGCAGGCGGTCGAACTCCGGCCTCATCATGCTCACATCCAGATCATCATCCCACGGAATAAAGCCCCTGTGTCTTACCGCCCCCAGCAGCGTGCCGTAATCCAGCCAGTACCGCAGTCCGTTTTCCCGGCATTTGCGCGCAAAAAGGGCCAGCAAAACCGTATTGCCGTCCTGAAGGAGCCTCAACTTCCCCGTCGCCGGGGGAACAGAGGAAATAGGGTGGTTATAAATAAGCAAATTGCGAATATCCTCCAGCTTCGCTTCAAGAGACCGGTCTTTCCTTCTCCTGCATTTCTTCGCAATCCGTCCGGCGATCTCCCGCAAACGATAGGGAAGATTGCAAAGCACCATATATTTTATATGGCTTATTTTACTCATATCCTGTTAGTTGAAAAATTAATCCGGTTCCAAGGAAACGGCAAAGCATTATTATTAAATGCGGAAGAATCGTAGCACATACATTGATCTATACAATGCTTAATTACCCCGTGCTCAGCAGAAAGAACCACCATGGCATCTCGCCCCCCCTTAAAGAATATTTCCCTGCGCAAATAAGGAAAAAGAAAAAGACTTATTCCTCCGTCACGCGCGGTTCTTTAAAGCAATGAAAAAATTCCGGATGCCATCCCTTCACGGAAAGCCGCATTAAAACATAACCTTGTCCCGTGCGGAGCGGCCATAGGCCGTATCGGGATATTTATCCGCAGCTTCCTCCCAATACTTCCGGGCCCTGTCCGGGTTATTGAGCTGGGACTCGTAAATGGCTCCTATCTTGTACAGAAACAGAGCCCGGTCCTCCTTGCGCCATCCTCCGTATTCCAGTCCTTTCTGAAGGACGTTGACGGAATCCGCGTACCGGCGCATATCGTTCAGCAGGCTGGATTCCATGAGCCAGGAACGCACCAGCCCCGGATTCTCCTTCCGGTAGCGTTCCAGTAATTCCAGAGCGCCCTGGGGATCCCCGGAATTCAGCATGCGCCTGGAAGCCTCCACTAGCACTTCCTCATCCGTAGTAATATTGGAGGAATACAGCGTCTTGGTCACCAGCTCCCCCATGACGGGCAGCAGATGCCTGATGACGAGCCACACTTCAAAGGCAATCACCGGAACCAGCAACAGCAGGGATTGCAGAGGGGAAAGGGGAATGGCCTGCGCCAGGAACATAAACAGGCCCAGCGGAAGCAGCACCAGCAGCAGCCGTATAAACATGCGCCGGGCCAGCAGAAAAATCATTTTCAACATGGCAGGGGATTCAAGGGAAGCCGGGGAGGGGGAATGCGCCCCCGGAAAGGGGGAACGCTTCCGCGGCCCTTCCCGGTAAAAGGGCCGCGGAGCAGCCGCTTAAAAACGGTAAACGGCTTCCACGCCCACACGGATGCGGAAGTCCTCAATCGCGTTCATGCCGGCGTAACGGCGGATTTCGGAACGGGTGTTTCCCGCCCAGTCAAGCTGGATGAAAGGAATAATCCGGAACCCGCGGCTGGAGTCCACACCCGTTACGCGCACGGGAGCCGCCAGCTTGATGTTAACCTGGTCAAACCCGGCTACGCCGGGCCCCCAGTAACTGGAGGAATAACCTGTTCCGGCGCTCAGCTCCAGATCCACCTTTTCATGAATCAGACCGCTCCAGCGCTTGCCCGCGTTCAGGTCAATGCGCCAGCCGGTCATGCCGTAAAAGCCGTACTGCACATCCAGGGAGCCAAAATAGCCGTGGCCCGGATCGTCATACGCCAGCCCCGCCGTGACGGACTGGGCGAGGGAATGGGGAGCCTTCCCCATGTGCTTGCTCAAATACCCCGGGAGGCCGCCGTAATTCAACTCATACCCGCCCCGGAAGGAAAGATTGGGGAACAGCTCTTTGACAGCCTTCCAGCTGGCGTCAAAGGCGTCCTTGTCACTCAGCAACCCGTCGCAGAAAGCCATGTATTCCGCGCCGATTTCCTGCTTCCAGCCTCTGGCCAGGTTGAGGTTCAGCTCGCCGCCGATGTTAAACACGCCGCTGCGGTTCAGCAGGGAGGAAGCCACCACGTCTTTATAGGCATACCGGGAATCATAGCCGATATGGGCCGCTCCGCTGATGGTATTGTTATAGGAACTCGCGGGCCGGGGGTCATAACCGTATCCGTCATAGGCGACGGCGGAAACCGCGGCCAGGGCGGAAGCCGCCAGGAACAGGGCTGTTGCTTTCATAGTAAGCTTATCTTAACCATTTCCCGCCCGCCAACGCAAGAAGAATCCCGGCACGGCGTGGAGAAATGGACAGAGGCCCTCCGGGAAAAATACCATGAAAAAAAGACAGGGTCTTTCTTGAAAAAACCCCCTTTTTCCCTACGATGGAGAGGTAATGGACTGGAACGCTGAATGGTACGAAAACAAACACGGTTTTGTCGCGGAATACGGCAGGGAACTGCTCTCCTGCGTACCGGAAAATCCAGACCAGTCCATTCTGGACCTGGGCTGCGGAACCGGTACGCTGACGCACGCTCTGCTGGAGAAATCGGCGTCCGTCACCGGCCTGGACTCCTCTCCGGAAATGATAGCAAAAGCCCGCCAGCTCTATCCCGGCATGGACTTCCGCGTGCTGGACGCCCGCCTCATGCCCTGGCGCAACAGATTTGACATCGTTTTCTCCAATGCGGCCCTCCATTGGATACCGGACCATGGGACTCTCTTAAATGCCGTTTCCCGCGTCCTGAAACCGCAGGGGAAACTGGTCTGCGAATTCGGAGCCCGCCTCAATATTCTCCGAATCAGGGAAGCTTTCCGGACAGCCCTGGAACGCAGGAGCCTCCCGTACACAACGCGTTTTTACTTTCCCGCCGCGGAAGAATACGGCAGCGTTCTGGAACAAGCCGGGCTCCGCCCGGAAACAATGAAGGAATTTGACCACCCCACGCCGCTGAAAGGCGGTCCTGACGGCCTGCGCAACTGGGCGTGTCAATTCTTCCGGGAAGACTTGAACAACCTCCACGAAGAACAGCGCATCCAGATTTTCAAGGAAATGGAGGATTCCCTGAAAGATGAGTTATGGGACGGTTCCCAATGGGTGGCGGACTACCGGCGGATCCGGGTGACGGCAGCCAGATAACCCGGAGCAGTCCCCGCAAGAAAGAGAAAACGCGCGGGTATTCCGGATACGCTGATAATGCTTGAGCCTCCTCCGGGCATTTTGTACAAAAGCCGCCAATGAGTACGTTCACTCCTTTTGCGGAAAAGATGGAGTCCGCCGGCGTTTCAGCCGCGGCCGTCAACGCTTTCTCCCGTTGTTATGAAGCCCTTGTTTCCAACCACTCCGGCATGATTCCGGAAACGGACATCCTGCCCGCCGACCAGGTGGAAGACTGGCAGGACATCACGGCCTCCACCCCCGCGGCGGACAAGGACCTGATTTCCCGTTGCGTATGCATCAAGCTCAACGGCGGCCTCGGCACGAGCATGGGCCTCCAGAAAGCGAAAAGCCTGCTGAAAGTAAAAGGAGAAGATACGTTCCTGGATTTGATCGTCAGGCAGGTGAAGCATCTGCGCTCCATCTCCGGCACGCCTGTGCGCCTTCTGCTGATGAACTCTTTCTCCACCAGCGCGGACACGCTGGCCTACCTGGAAAAATACGCGGCGGACGGCTTTGCGGACCGCGCCGAAGTGGAGCTGCTGCAAAACCGCGTTCCCAAAATCCTGGCGGACGACCTCTCCCCGGCCAGCTGCCCGGAACAGCCGGAGCTGGAATGGTGCCCGCCCGGCCATGGGGACCTGTATCCGGCCCTGCTGGGGTCCGGCTGGCTGGACCGCTTGCTGGCGGATGGCGTTAAATACGCTTTTGTCTCCAATTCCGACAATCTGGGCGCCCAGCTTGACATGAACTTCCTCCGCTGGTTTGCGGAAAGCGGCGCCCCCTTCGTCATGGAAGTCACCCGCCGCACGGAGGCGGACAGGAAAGGCGGCCACCTGGCTGTCAGGAAATCGGACGGCCAGTTGATTCTGCGGGAAGTGGCCCAGTGCCCGGATGAGGACATTCCTGAATTCCAGAACATTTCCAGGCACCGCTATTTCAACACCAATACGCTCTGGATACGCCTGGACGCCCTCAAGGCAATTCTGGACGCCAACGGCGGCGTGCTCCCGCTGCCCATGATCCGTAATAAAAAGACGCTCAACCCCCGCGATCCGGAAACCGCCCCGGTGTACCAGCTGGAAACGGCCATGGGCGCGGGCATCGAATGCTTCCCCGGCGCCAGGGCCGTCAACGTCCCGCGTTCCCGTTTCTTCCCCGTCAAAACCACTTCCGACCTGTTCCTGCTCCGTTCGGACGCCATCGCCGTGGATGAACACGGCAACGTGGCCCTGGCGCCGGAACGGCAGGGCAACACCCCGGTGGTGGACCTGGATTCCAAACTGTACAAGCTGGTGGATTCCCTGGACGGGCTGGGCCTGCCCTCCCTGATAGGTATGGACAAGCTGACCCTGCGCGGCCGCTTCCACTTCCAGGAAGGAGCCGTTCTCCAGGGCACCTTGCTGATGGAAAACGACTCCGACGAAACGAAGGAAATCCTCCCGGGCGTCTATGCCGGAGCCTAAACGCCATCTTCCCGCTTCCGCGCCCCGTCCGGTTCAGGCCGGTCTGGGCGTGGAGGACATCCGGCACATTCCCGTCCGGAAACGGGAGCTGCGCTTCACCCGGAACCGGTCAGGCGCCATCCTGACGGCGGCGGGGTTCCTTCTGGCAGCCACCGCCGCTTTCCTCCAGCTCACGGGGTATGATACAATTACCCCGTATTTGCCCGCTCCCCTGTGGGCCATGCAGGCCGTGGCGCTTGTTCCCGCCGTCCTCTGCCTGGCTGCGGGGAGGCGCTGCCTGAAACACGCGGCCGTCATCGTCACCCCGGTGGGAGTGGAAATCCTGCCTTTCCTGAGAACGCGGCGCACCATGCAATGGTTCTTCTGGCAGCAGATTCGCTCTGCGGACCGGGAAGGCGGACGGCTGAACCTCCGCCTGGCTGACGGCTCAACCGTTGCCGTCAGCCTACGCCCCATGACGGCCGCCAGCCGGGACATGCTGGCCCATGCTGTCCGGCAGCGCGTTAACACCCTGCAATCCTCCGGCTATGGTCAGGCCTGAAAAACTGGCAGCTCTCCGGGAACGGATGGAGGCCCTGGGCATCCGTGAACAGGATCTGGAGGAAAGCTTTGTCCGCGGAAGCGGGCGAGGCGGCCAGAAAGTAAATAAAACCAACAACTGCGTTTACCTCAGGCACACGCCCACGGGCATCGCCGTCAAATGCCATGCGGACAGATCCAGGGAACTCAACCGCTTTCTGGCGCGCAGGGAACTGTGCGATGCTGTGGAACAAATGCAAACGGGCCGATGCGCCGCAAGAGCCCGCGTCATCCAGCGCATGAGAAAGCAGAAAGACAGGAGGAGGCGCAGGCGTTCCGCCCCTGCCCCCTCTCCACCGGACAGCGAATAACGGACGGAACGGAAATCCGGAATCTCCGCTAGGAACGCGGAAAAACCTCACGGTACTTCTCCTTCAACATGGCGAATACATTGTGGGGGACATAGCGGCTCACCTGGCCCTCCCAGCCTTCCGGCCCAATCAACCCTTTCACCATGCTGGAGGACAACTCCGCCGTATCCCGGGGAGGCATCAGGAACACCGTACAGACCTTGGGGGCCATATCCGCATTGATATGGCGCATCACGCGTTCATACTCGTAATCCTGCGTAGAACGGATGCCGCGCAGCATGAACGTGGCCCCGTGTTCATTGGCAAAATCCACCAGAAAGCGGTTGTGGAACTCGGCAATGCGCACATCCGGCATGTCGGAAAGCGCCACCCGCAGCATATCCATGCGCTCCTCATGGGAAAACGTATAACGCTTGTCCGGATTATCGCCCATGGCCACAATCAGTTCATCAAACATCCTCGCCCCCTGCCTGATCATCCATAAGTGACCGTTAGTCAGAGGGTCGAAACTACCGGCATACACGGCGATGCGCTTCATTCGTGCCATCCTATACGCCCTCCGGAGGAAAATACAACCCTTTTCCATGCGGCGGAACTTTCCTTCACGCCCAAACCCGCCCTTTTCCGGGAGTCCCTGCCTGACAAGCCAGCAGGAACGTATCAACCCACGGCACCTGCGCCTGCGGCACGAATGCGTGGCGGCCGTCCTCCCGGCCCACCGGAATGAAGCCGGACTGACGGAAAAAACGGCCCACGCGGCGCGGGGAAGATTTTCATCCCCCGGCTTGTCAAGAGGCCGTATTTTTTGCATCATGTTTCTCCGTTATGCAGAAACGACGCGTTGTCATCCTGGGGTCCACAGGTTCCATAGGAACCAGCGCCCTGAAAGTCGCCCGGGACATTCCGGACAGAATGGAAATCGTGGGGCTGGCCGCAGGAACCAGCGTGGAGGCGCTGGCCCGCCAGGCACGCGAATTCAACGTCCGCAACGTATGCATTTATGACCCGTCCGGAGCTGCCGGTCTGGCGGCCTCCCTCCCCGGCGCGCAGGTGGAAACGGGAGAAGAGGGGCTGTGCCGCCTGGCGCAGCTCCCGGAGGCGGACATGGTATTAATCTCCATCGTGGGAACCGCCGGGCTCAAACCCGCTCTGGCCGCCATTGAAGCAGGCAAGGACCTCGCCATCGCCAGCAAGGAAATCCTGGTCATGGCCGGGCAAATCGTCATGGAAAAAGCCCGCCGGGCCGGTGTGCAGGTGCTTCCGGTGGACAGCGAGCACAACGCCATTTTCCAATGCCTGAACGGCAGCCACGGCGGCCCGGAAGCCGTCTCCCGCCTGATTCTGACGGCATCCGGCGGCCCCTTCCGCACCTGGAACAGGGAAGATCTGGAACACGTCACGCTGGAACAGGCCCTCAAGCACCCCACCTGGAACATGGGCCGCAAAATCACCATAGACTCCGCCACCCTGTTCAATAAAGGGCTGGAAATGATTGAGGCCCGCTGGCTCTTTGACGTCCCCATGGAAAAAGTGGACGTCATCGTCCACCCGCAGAGCATCGTGCACTCCATGGTGGAATACCGGGACGGCACGGTGCTGGCCCAGATGAGCAGCTCGGACATGTGCTTTCCCATCCAGTACGCCGTCACGTGGCCGGACCGCGTTCCCAACTCCCTGAAACAGCTCAATTTCTCGGAAATCGGCCGGCTGGTGTTCGAGGCTCCCCGCACGGACGTCTTCCCCGCCCTGGACCTGGCACGCAGGGCCGGAGCCGACAACAGCACTCTGGCAGCCGTTTACAACGCCGCCAATGAAGCGGCGGTAAATGCCTTCATCCACGGCCAAATCTCTTTCCCCGGCATCTGGAAACTGGTGGAGGCCGTCATGGACGACCACACCCCGGCGGATCCCCGCGGGGAACTGGCCCCCATTCTGGAAGCGGACCAATGGGCCAGGAGGCGCGCGGCGGAGCTGCTCCCATCCTTTTCCCGCCCCTGCTGACGCCATGACCGCCCGGACTCCCGCCGGAACGCCGCCCCCGGCCGCGCGCATCACCATTCTAGATATCCTCCGGGCCCTGGCCCTGCTGGGCATCGTCATCGTCCACACGCACGACCACTTCAACCTCTATCTTCCCATGCCCCCGGCGGAAGGATGGCAGGCTGTGGCCAACAGTGCGGCGGACTGGGCCTATGAACATCTCTTTGTCAGCAAATCCTTCCTGCTCTTCTCCTTCCTGTTTGGCCTCAGCTTCTTCATCCAGCTGGACAGGCGGAAGCAGCAGGGAATCGACTTCCGGAAACGCTTCATGTGGCGCCTGACGCTCCTGTTCCTGCTGGGGCTGGCGCATACCCTGTTCTATGACGGGGACATCCTCACCCTTTTCGGCATTCTGGGCTTTGCCCTGGTCATGCTCTACAAATGCGGGACTCCCCTGCTCATCACCCTCTGCGCCCTGTGCCTGCTCCAGCCGGTCATGCTCATGGATCTGCTGAACCATGCCGGTCTGGCGGACTGGTGGCCCCACTCCTCCGGCTGGTTCCATACGGACTCCCCGGCTGCGGGCCCCACGCGGGAATTCCTGTACGCCCACGGCAGCTGGGGCCAAGCGGCCCTGTGGAACCTGACGCAGGGACAGGCGGCCAAATGGCATTTCTTCCTGCTCAGCGGCCGCCTCTGGCAAACGCTGGGCCTCTTCATCCTGGGCATGCTGGCGGGCAGATGGCGCACCTTTGAAGACGCGCCCGACAAACGCCGCCTGTTCCTGCGGATGCTGGGAATCTCCGGAACCCTGTTCCTGGCTCTGCTGGCGGCGCGCCTGTTACTCCCCTCCCGGCTGGACTCCGCGCTGGAAGTGGACGCAGGACACCTTCTGCACCAATGGGAAAACCTGGCCTATACCGCGGCTTTCGTCTCCGCCGCCGTCCTGCTGTTCACCCATCCCGGCCTCCCCCTGCCTGCCAGACTGCTCAGCAGCGCCGGCAAATGCACGCTGACCTGCTACATCACCCAGACGCTGGTCTTCACCTTCCTCTTCTTCGGGTGGGGGCTGGGCCTGGCCCAGGACATGGGGCCGTGGCCATGCCTGTGCGCGGCCGTTGCCGTCTTCCTCCTCCAGGCCTGGGCCTGCCGCCTCTGGCTAAGCCATTTCCTGTACGGCCCCCTGGAATGGCTCTGGCGCACCGCCACCATGTGCCGCATGCAGCCTTTTCAGAAAAAAATATAAGATTTTACAGGAAGAAACACGATGTAAACGCAAACATCATTTTGATGTATCATTTCTTCCATCTCCTCCGTTGTTTCTCTTTCATTGTTCCCGTTCTACCTTACTCTGTCTTACCTAACTTTTCTTCACGTCTCACCAGAACGCCATACTCATTGACAGCAATATTTCGTTGACATGGAAGACAGTACAATATTATTCATATCAGGAGTCGCTTTCTTGTTCATTTTGTAAAAAATTCCACTTCCATGAGTTCCAAATTTTTCAATAATAAAATCGGTAATACGCTTTTCGATAAGTTGAAAGGTATTGCATCGGAGATGGCAACATTCGACCGCTTCTTGGCGGTTGTGGGGTTCTTCCGTTCATCGGGTTACTTCAAATTGCGTAAAGAGTTGGGCGATATTTCAGAAATCAAGATATTGGTTGGTATCAATATCGATGACATTTTCCGCAAGCATAATAAGGCATTGCTTATGCTTGCCGATGAAGATAAGGCTAAAGAAATCTACCAGAATGAATTCAAAGAGGATATTATCAATGCCCAATATGCTCCCGAAATTGAAAAAGGAATTTTGCAGATGTGCGAAGATCTTGTTTCGGGACGCTTACAGATGCGCATCCACGCCACAAAGAATCTGCACGCAAAATTCTATCTCTGTTTGCCACAGAATCATAGCGAGCATAGCGATGGGTGGATTATTATGGGCTCGTCCAATATCTCCGATTCGGGATTGGGCATCAAGCAACCGCCACAATATGAACTCAATGTGGCGATGAAAGACTTTGACGATGTCAAGTATTGCTCTGATGAGTTCTGGACTTTATGGAACGAAGCTATACCTCTTACCGCAGAGGACATAGATAACTACAAGAAGAAAACATACCTGGGCTGTCAACCTACACCATACGAATTATATATCAAAGTGCTTATCGACACTTTTGGAGACCAAGTGGAAGATGATTTTTCCATTCAATTGCCCGATGGCGTCAAGGATTTAAAATATCAGAAAGATGCTGTAATCCAAGGCTACCAGATGCTTATGCAGCACAATGGACTTTTCCTTGCTGATGTAGTGGGTTTGGGAAAGACTATGATTGCAACCATGATTGCCAAAAGGTTTATCGAGGCAAATGGCAAAAATACCAATGTGCTTGTAGTTTATCCTCCTGCATTGGAAGAGAACTGGAAAAATACTTTCAAACTTTTCGGTATCTACAAGAAGGCTCAATTTATTACCAATGGTAGTCTATCCAAGATATTAGAGGGCAAAGACCAATATAAGGATAAAGAGGAGTTCGATCTTGTTATTGTGGACGAGGCACATGGTTTTAGAAGCGACAGTTCGGGCAAATATGACGAATTGCAGAGAATCTGTAAATCTCCATGTATCAACATGGGCTTGTTGCGTAATATCCAAAAGAAAGTAATGTTGCTTTCTGCAACACCACTAAACAATCGTCCCGATGATTTACAAAACCAACTATTGCTATTCCAAAACAGCCAAAGCTGTACCATTGATGGAATACCAAACCTAAAGGCATTTTTCTCACCTCTCATCTTGGACTATAATAAACTGATGAGAGAAAGAGATAAAAAGGATGTTACTTCGGAGGTAGATAAAATCTATGAGCAGATACGCAGTAAAGTAATCGACAAGGTAACTGTTCGCCGTACACGCAACAACATTCACAACGACCACGATTACAAAGCTGACATCCACTCGCAGGGTATCAAATTCCCGAAGATTCTGCCACCGAATGAATTGGAGTACATAATGGACAAAAATACAAGTGCCCGATTTTATGAAACACTGAAACAATTGACCGATGGCAAATCAGAGGAAAATCCCGAAGGTGAAGGGCTATCGTATGCCCGTTATCGTGCAGTGGAGTTTCTAAAACCTGAATATCGCAGTAAATATAAAAATGCCGTACACATAGGTCAAACATTGGCTGGAATCTATCGTGTGCATATGGTAAAGCGATTGGAGAGTAGTTTCTATGCTTTCAAAAAATCGCTTGCCACACTTCTTCGTATCACAACCGATATGATTAAGATGTTCGATGAGAACAAAGTCATCATTGCTCCCGACCTCAAGGTTAAAGATTTACAGGCAAAGGATATAGAACTTGACCAAATCATCGAACTTGCTGTAGAGAAAGGATATTTAGTTGAAGATATTGTCTATGAAGCAGATGCTTTTGAAGATAAGTTCCTTGAAATGCTACGCCATGACCAGGAGGTATTGGAGCGTCTGAACAAGGATTGGGAAAGAGAAAATGAAGATCCAAAATTTGATTTATTCCGACATGAATTAGAGTCTGAATTACTTGATGAAGAGATTAACCCCTCTAAGAAAATGGTGCTCTTTTCCGAGAGCGTAGATACACTTACTTATCTCTATAATCGCCTGACAGAAGAGTTGGGTAGAACAGATGTTCTTATGGTTACAGCATCCAATCGTAACAGGTTGGTAAAGAACATCAAAGAGAACTTTGACGCCAATAGCGAAGTAAAAGAGAACAGATACAATATCATCATCACTTCTGATGTATTGGCAGAAGGAGTAAACCTCCATCGCTCCAATGTAATAGTCAATTACGATTCACCTTGGAATGCCACTCGCCTGATGCAACGTATTGGCCGTGTCAATCGTATTGGTTCGGTTGCAGATAATATCTACAATTATATGTTCTACCCCTCAAAGCAGGGAGATAGTGAGATACAACTCTATAAAAATGCACTTGTCAAACTGCAAGGTTTTCACTCGGCATTTGGAGAAGATGCCCAAATTTATTCACGTGAGGAGATTGTAAAACAGTTTAAGCTGTTCGACAATAACATCAAGGATAGTATAGACAAAAAGATTGCTCTATTGCGAGAGGTACGAGAACTATACAATAGGGATAGAAAATTGTATCACAAGATTAAGGCATTGCCGATGAAAAGCCGTGTAATGCGTAATACAGGTAAGCATAGTGGTAAATCCGTCATCTTCGTCTCCTCAAATGTAAAGACCGAGTTTTACTTGGCTACTTCGGCAGGTATTGAGGTTCTTGATTTCTTAGACGCAGTTAAATACCTGAAAGCAAAACCAGAAGAGCAACCTGTTCCATTCAGTAATGAGGTAGAACACTATAAGCATGTAAACAACGCTTTGGAGAAATACACCTCCGAGTATGTAGAGGCTGCGGATAGTTCATCCATCAATCGCACCGACCTTGACAAAAGTTCTCTTGAAGCCAATAAGTTCCTGCGTACAATTGAGCAGATAACCACTGATTCTGAATTGAAAAGTCAGTGTGTACTGCTGAGAGGATATATCACAGAGGGCATCTATGCCCAACTGCCACGCTTCTTAAAGGCTTTATCACGAGAATATAAAAATGACCGTGTCAGGATGAAGCAAGACGAATACAAGATACAGGAGAAAATAGGCGAATTGGTCAATGAATATCAAACCTTGAATGTAGCTCAAAAGCATGACAAACTTGATATATCAGACCCACAAATCATTATTAGCGAAACATTTGCATAATTATAAAAGCTACTATTATGGCATCATATACAAAAGAATCTTTGAGAACGCTCTTTCAGTCAACCTTTAATCTTAAAGATTGGTACTTGTTTTTGCAGAATTTCTTCATTGCATCGGAGTTGAAAAGCACTCCCGAAAGAATTATTGCCAATTCTAACGATGAGGGGTATTATTTAGGAAATATAGAAACCTCCGATAGTTATCGCATCGGACTGTTTCAATACAACATTGAGCATGGCTCTGTTGCAAACAAACGTGTGGGACTTCGTAATCTTGTGAAGTCATTCATCAATCCCAATTGGGGAGAATTTGATGCGGCATTAGTGGTATTCGACAGTGGCGATCATTGGCGCTTGTCATTCATTTGTGATATTAAAGGCGAGGCAACATCGCCTAAACGACATACCTATGTATTCGGTAATGGAAATAATTACTATAATACGCCCGTAAGCCGTTTCTTAATGCTACAACGACAAGGCATCACTTTTAAATCTCTCATGGAAGCCTTTTCCGTGGAAGCGCTTACCAAACAATTTTATAAAGATTTGTTTGAATGGTATCAGTGGGCGGTAAGCGACGAAGCGAGCATTACTTTCCCCAACAAGACTTCTACTCCTGATGATGACAGGGAAAATATTGATGTCAAAATTATCCGTATGATTACCCGCATCATGTTCGTCTGGTTTATCAAACAGAAAGACTTGGTTCCTGATGCTCTTTTTGATGAAAACAAGCTTAGCTCCATATTAAAAGACTTCTCTCCCAATTCAAAAACCCAGGGGAACTACTACAATGCAATCCTTCAAAATCTCTTTTTTGCCACACTCAATAAAACGGTCATTGATGAAGAAGGGAAAAAACGTGGTTTTGCAAAAATTGATGGGGATAAAGACTTAAAAACACTCTATCGATATTCGGAACTTTTTTCCATTTCAGAAGAACAAGTCATAGACTTGTTCGCGAAAGTCCCTTTCCTCAACGGAGGATTGTTTGAATGTCTCGACAAAACCAAGAGATTCGACGGTGTTAACAATTCTTATTATGATGATGGATTCAGCCGTAACGCTCAAAAAGCTCCAAATGGCAACTTCAAATACAGAGCATTCGTCCCCAATGAATTATTCTTTAAAAAGGAAAAAGGCCTATTCTCCATTCTCAACCGCTATAACTTTACTATTGAAGAAAATACGCCCAACGAACAACAGGTTGCCTTGGATCCGGAACTTCTCGGCAGGGTTTTTGAAAACCTTTTGGGAACTTATAATCCGGAAACCAGAGAAACCGCCCGCAACCAGAGTGGCTCTTTCTACACTCCCAGAGAAATTGTCAATTACATGGTAGATGAAAGCCTGAAGGCTTATCTGGGTAATTCAGAACTCGTCCAATCCCTGTTCACTGATGATTTTAAGAAAGAGCTTTATCCAAGGGAAGAATATAAAAACATTGCTGACAAGCTGAAACAAATCAAAATCATTGACCCTGCATGTGGTTCTGGAGCCTTCCCTATGGGGCTTTTAATCCGCATGGTGGATATTCTCCAAAAAATCCAGCCGGAAGAAAGTACCTACAAACTCAAACTTTTTATCATTGAAAATTGTCTCTATGGCTGCGACATTCAAAGCATAGCCTCTCAAATCACCAAACTTCGTTTCTTCATCTCTCTTATCTGCGACTGTGAAAAGGATCCTTCAAAGGACAATCTAGGAATACCTACCCTTCCCAACCTGGAAACAAAATTTGTCTCTGCAGACTCTCTCCTTTCTTTAAAGGCAGAAGACAATAATCAACTTAATCTGGATGATGAAATACTGACGGAACTAAGACAACAACTTAAAGAGATCCGGCACCAGCACTTCCACGCAAAAACGGCTTCTGAAAAAAAACGCCTCAGAAAAGAAGATGAGAAAAAGAGGCAAGAAATCATTTCCCGTTTAACTCATTTGGGTATCACACCCGATGATGATAAAATTCATGCAAACGAACGACGCATTGCCGAACTAGAAACAGAACGTCTTCAATACGTTCATGAGAACTGGGTTGATGAAACATCTCAAGAACGCCAAATGGATTTGCTTGGTTTCGAATCCGTCAATGTGAATCATTCCCTGTTTAAAAAAGATCTTCATCAAGAAAAACGTAAAGATATTGATAAGTCCATAGCAGAATGCCGTAAAATCATCGCCTGGGAACAAACAAAAAACTCCCAACAAAAAGGGTTAGCTGAGAAATTAGAAAAACTGACTTCCTGGAATCCTTACGATCAGAATGCTGTTTCCTCGTTCTTTGATCCGGAATGGATGTTTGGCGTCAACGACGGTTTTGATATCGTCATTGGCAATCCTCCTTATATTCAATTGCAAAATAACAACGGCGAACTTTCTGAACGCTACAAACATTGCGGCTTCCAAACTTTCAAAAAAACAGGGGACATCTACAGCTTGTTCTACGAACGGGGATGGCAACTCCTAAAAGAGAATGGGCATCTCTGTTATATCACGTCTAACAAATGGATGCGTGCAGGATACGGAGACAAAACCCGCGCTTTCTTTACGCAGAGGGCAAATCCTTTACTTCTTATCGATTTTGCCGGAATTAAGATTTTTGAAAGTGCCACCGTTGATACGAATATTTTACTTTTTGAAAAATCCTCATATTCTTCACAGACGACCTGTGCCATTGTCAATAATCAGAACAAGGACAGTGTCGTTAATAATTTGAGCGATTTTGTTCAGCAGGAACATATTTTTTGCCGGTTTAGCAACGATGAAAGCTGGGTCATCCTTTCCCCCATTGAACAGAGCATCAAGCGCAAGATTGAGGCTGTAGGTACGCCGTTGAAGGATTGGGATATTCAAATAAACTATGGTATAAAAACCGGTTTCAATGATGCCTTCATCATATCGACAGAGAAACGAAATGAAATACTTTCCAACTGCAAGGATGCTGATGAACGCAAGAGGACAGAGGAACTAATACGACCGATTTTGCGTGGCAGAGATATAAAACGCTATGGATATAACTGGGCAAACTTGTGGATTATTAACACCCACAATAGCATTAAAGGAAAGCTAGCTCGTATAGATGTTAATGAATATCCGGCTATAAAATCATATTTAGATCAATACTGGGATAAAATATCCAAAAGGGCAGACAAAGGAGATACCCCATACAATCTTCGTAACTGCGCTTATATGGAGGATTTTTTTAAACCAAAAATCACATGGGGAAATTTAAATCTAAAGGGTACATATTCATATGTACAGAAAGGAATGTTTATTAATGCTCCAAGTTCATTTATAGCTACCTCTAATATAGCAATACTACATATTCTTAATTCAAAAATAGCAGATTATTATATTCGTTCACTTGGGGTGACTAGGAATGGTGGTTACTTTGAGTATAAACCTATGTTTGTTGAAAAATTTCCTATACCACAAACAGGAATAAACAAACTAAAATCATATCCTATTAATCCATCCAAAGAGCAAGAAAAAGAAATTGATGATATAATATATCAGTTATACCAATTATCTTTAAAAGAAATTGATTACATAGAAAATGGATATTATTAAGTCTCTCTATTTCTCATTAATGTGTTCTTGCTATAATAGCGGTGGATAGAAATTTTCCACATAGGACTCTTCTTCATTATTCAGCCCTACAATAGAGTACAAATGTTTGTTTACACTATGAGTGAAATCTTTTAAGTCAGTCTTTCTTTCTATAAAATCTTTGACTTTTTGTGAGAAGAATGTTTCATCTTGTAGTGAAGCTTTTGGTATAATCAATTCTTGTATTGTAAATTTCTTCCATCTTACGGTGCCAACTCCCGTCGTTGTACCAACTTTAGAAAAAAACCACTCAGACAAAGGAGAATTTAGAAAGCAAAGTAGATATGGAAGGTGTTCGCCAACCATAAGAAAAGTTGTCGCTTCCGGTACAAAAACGCCACTAATATCAAATGCAAATTTACTTCTATCCGAGATTTCACCCCATATGATTTTTGGTTTAAAAAAATCCTCCCAATAACTGATACTATCTTGTGTTTCAAACCACTTATTAGAGGTTTTCTTGCGAGCCTTTTCAGGAGTTTTTTTTATGGTTATTCGTTTACCCTCTATCTCTATGAACTTCCCTGTTTGTGCCAGCTTTTGCTTGCAGAAAGCAGCCAAATAGGAATCTGCTACCCAGGCATGACCAGAATTCCGTAGATTATCTTCTGCGAAGGACAATAGATATTCTTTGACTGCCGGATATTCTTCTATATCGTAATGACGCGACGGGAATGTTGCTATAAGATAAAGGTTTGCCCATTCATAACTATACCTTTTTATATCTTTGCCACGCAAAATCGGTCGTATTAGGTCAGCTGTTCTTATTCTCTCTTCCTCTGTCTGGCAATTGGCAAGGATCTCGTCCCGCTTCTCGGTTGAAATAATGAACGCTTCATTACAACCTGTTAATACACCACGGTAAATTTGAATATCCCAATCCTTCAACGGCGTACCTACAGCCTCAATCTTGCGCTTGATGCTCTGTTCAATGGGGGAAAGGATGACCCAGCTTTCATCGTTGCTAAACCGGCAAAAAATATGTTCCTGCTGAACAAAATCGCTCCTTTTCTGTCGCTACAATTTTACGGAATCAAGGAGGATAAATTAAACTCCAAGCATTTCTCTACAGCCATATTCGTTTAAATATCTGGCTAAGGTATTACGATCCACTTTGCATATTTTTGCGATCTGACGCTTTGAAACGCCTTCTTTCAGAAGACATTGTATCAAGGGGAGCTTGCCGGATAATTTATATTTGGACGGGGCCGACTTTCTGCCTTTAGGTCTTCCAAGAATCACCCCTTCAGCCTTTTTACGTGCCAAAGCCTCTTTGGTACGCTGACTGATGAGATTGCGTTCAATCTCGGCAGATAAGCCAAAGGCGAAAGCAAGTACCTTGCTTTGGATGTCATCCCCCAGGCGATAGTTATCTTTAATCGTCCAGACTCTGCATTCCCTGCCCATGCAAATGTTAAGAATCTCCATAATCATGAACAGATTTCTACCAAGACGGGAGAGTTCTGCACAAATAATGAGATCACCTTTCTGAACTTTTTTCAAAAGACTACCCAGCTGTCGTTTATTATAGGCTTTTGTTCCGCTGATCGTTTCTTCTATCCAACCGTCTATGCGGATATTTTCGCGCATACAGAAATTACTGATTTCAAAACGTTGATTTTCAACAGTTTGCTTATCACTGCTCACTCTGATATAACCGTAGTTCATGCTTGTTCAATTGGATTTAGGGAGCCAGAACAATATCATCAATGAATAAAATTTCAAAATTTTATAAATATCTCCATAAATACATTCCTATCCAGTATCATCCTCTTATGAAAAAAGAATTCTCTCATCTTTTTGGACAGCAAAAAACCTTCCACCTCATGTTGCAGAGGAGGAAGGTTCGTTAAGACGTATGAAGACGGAGAGAGGCGTTTTATTCGTCATCCTCCGCGTCAAAGGCGGAGTCTTCGGAATCGAAGTCCTTATCCAGGTGGGCGGTGAATTTCTTCACGCGCTGCTGGGCGGGGAGCGGGGAGAGCACCATGTGCATGGTGTTGCCGGCCAGGCGCGGGGCCTGGTCCACCTGCGCCATGGTCTTCATGTCCGCGATGACTTTGTTGAAGACGTCGTAGCCAAGCTCCTGGTGGGCGTTCTCACGACCGCGGAAACGGAGCTGGAAGCGGACCTTGTGGCCATGGTCCAGGAAGCTTTCCGTACGGGCCATTTTCACATTATAGTCATTGGTATCCGTACCGATGCGGAGCTTGATTTCCTTGAGCTTGACGGTTCGGCTCTTGTTGTTTTTCTGGAGCTTGGCCTGCTGGTATTTGTACTTGCCGTAATCAACCACGCGGCATACGGGCGGATCGGCATTGCCGGCCACTTCCACCAGGTCCAGACCCAGAGCCTTGGCTTTTTCCAGCGCGTCGCGCGTGTTCATGACGCCCAGCTGGTCGCCGTTGGCAGTCACTACCCGCACGCGGGGCGCGCGAATCCGTTCATTGATCCGAGTCTGATCGCCGCGGTCACGGCGGCGATTTCCGTCATTATTCTTCGTTGGCTTGGTTGGCACGTCCGGATACTACTAAACTAAAAGGAATAACTTGGCAACTCAAATCACGGGAGAAATATGACGCTCCGCGATTTCCCGGGCTACGAGGTCCGCGAATTGCTCAAAGGGCATCGCGCCCAGGTCCCCCTTGTCCCGGTGGCGGACGGAGACGGTGCCGTCTTCCGCCTCCCGCTGGCCGAGCACCAGCATGTAGGGAACGCGGTCCAGACGGGCATTGCGGATTTTGGCGCCTATTTTGTCCGGCGTTTCATCCACCGTGACGCGCACGCCTCTGGCGGCCAGGGCGGTTCGATGCGCGGCGGCCACATCCGTCACCTTGTCGGAGATGGGAAGCACGCGCACCTGTTCCGGGGAAAGCCAGGTGGGGAATTTGCCTTCAAAGTGTTCAATCAGAAGCCCCGTAAAGCGTTCCATGGAGCCGAAGGGGGCGCGGTGCACCATCACGGGCCGGTGCGGTTTGTTGTCCGCTCCGGTGTAATGGAGGTCAAAGCGTTCCGGCAGGTTGTAATCCACCTGCACGGTGCCCAGCTGCCATTCGCGGCCGATGGCGTCGCGCACGATGAAGTCGATCTTGGGGCCGTAGAAGGCGGCTTCCCCAGCTTCCTCGCTGTAGTCCGCCCCCAGCCATTCCGCAGCTTCCCGCAGGGCCTGTTCCGCTTTGTCCCAGTTTTCCGGAGAACCCACGTATTTGTCGCTTTCCGGGTCACGCATGGAAAGGCGCACGCGGTAGTCCGTCATGCCCAGCGTGCCGAAAATGGTTTTCACGATGCCCAGGCACTGGCGGATTTCCCCGGCAAGCTGGTCCGGCGTGCAGAAGATATGGGCGTCATCCTGCGTGAAACCGCGTACGCGCGTCATGCCGCCCAGCTCTCCGCTCTGTTCCCAGCGGTACACCGTGCCGAATTCCGCCAGCCGCACGGGAAGGTCCCGGTAGGAGTGGGCGTCATTCGCGTAAATCTTGATGTGGTGGGGGCAGTTCATCGGCTTGAGCATATAGCCCTCAATGGTGCCGGTGGCCAGGCCGTTGAACAGTTCCGCGCAGGAAGCCCCCTCCTGGCTGAGTTTTTCCATGGCGTCCCGTTCCGGGATGGGCGCGTACTGGCTTTCCTGGTAATACGGGAAGTGTCCGGACGTGCGATACAGATCCAGCTTGCCGATATTGGGCGTGTACACCTGGGAGTAGCCCAGCTTGTCCAGCTCTTCCGTGATGAAGTCCTGCAGGGAACGGCGGATGAGAGCCCCCTTGGGTTTCCAGAGGATGAGCCCCTGCCCCACGGATTCGTCAATGCAGAACAGGCCCAGTTCGCGGCCCAGTTTGCGGTGGTCGCGGCGCCGCGCCTCTTCCAGCCGTTCCAGGTGTTCGTCAAGCAGGGTGCGGTTCGGGAAGCAGGTGCCGTAAATGCGCTGGAGCATGGGGCGGTTTTTGTCCCCCTTGTAGAAGGCGCTCGCCACGCTCATGATTTTGAATGCCTTGCAGTTGCCCGTGCGGCCCACGTGGGGACCGGCGCACAAGTCCGTAAAATCCCCGTTGCGGTAGAGGGAAATCTCCTCGTCTTCCGGGATGTCGTTCAGCAGGTCAATCTTGAAGCGGGAAGGCTCACTGCGGGGGCCCAGGGCACCCAGCTCCCCGGATTCCGCCATCTTCATGGCATCCGCGCGGGAAATGACTTCCTTCTGGAAAACCTGGTTTTCCTTCACCACTTTTTTCATCTCCTCCTCAATGCGTTCAAAATCCTCTGTGCTGATGCGGTGGTCCAGCTCCACGTCGTAATAAAAACCGTTATCCACGGCAGGCCCGCCGGCCAGCTGGGCATCCGGCCAGAGGCGGCAAATGGCCGTAGCCAGAACGTGCGCGCAGGAGTGGCGCAGCCGTTCCAGATCAGACATCTGTTGGCGTTCTTCAAGAGTCTTTCTTTCCTTGTGTTCGGACATACGCGCATCAGTAAACCTCTCTTAAACGCTGTTGGCAAATGCAAAAAGACCTTCTTCCCGAAAATTCAAGGCATGAACGCCGCGGGAAAGCCCTTTCCTCCGGCTTTCGGATTCTTCTTCCGGAACGCATCCTTTCCCCCCTTTTTGTTCGCTTTTCCCCGGAGTCCAGGGTTGTCCGCCCTGCGGCAACGGCCGCGTCAACATTCCCAACGAATGATTTACACCCGCAGCCGTTTATGCCATAGTGGCGGCCAGCGGTCATGAACATCCTCCCCCTCTCCCTTTTCTGCCTCTGCCTCTGCTGCGGGTTTTCCCGGGGCGGCCAGCCGCCAGAGGGCGCTCCTGTCCGTTTCCGGATCAATATGGATCAGGCTGCGGGAAACAAGGCTCCGTCCACGGGACCCGTTCCGGACCAGAGCACGCCGTTGAACGCGGCCAAACTGCTGCTCCGCGCTCTTCAGGAAAAAACGGACTGGAAACATGAGCCGTACAAGTCATTGCCCGCCACTTCCCCCTTTGTAAGCCAACTCAGGCAGAAAAGCATCCTTTCCCGCATGGAGGCGGTCCAGGGGTATGTCACCGGAGCGGCCCCGGAACGTCCGCCCTTTGTGGATGAAGACTCCATCATTGCCGAAGGCGACCTGGCGATGGCCTACATCCTGCTGCCGGACAAGGCCAACCCGTACGTTTATGCGGCCACCGCCGTGGCCCTGGTGAAGAAAGAAGGCCAATGGAAGGCCTCCCTGACTCCCGGAAGCTTTGACAACACATTTCTTCCCTTTGACGACGGCATCCGTGAGAAAGCGAAAAAAATATCCTCGGAGGCCAAGAAGAAAATTTTCGGCCTCGCCCACCAGTACTCCGTAGCCGCCGTTAAAGCCGCCCTGGAACATATCAAGCGTTTCCGCCAGGAAAACGTCAGGGGAACAACGGACGACGAACTCAAGAACCTGCTCATCCGGGCCGTGAAGGGGGATGACCCGGCCCTCATCGCCGCCCTGCTCGTTTCCCCGTATTATACGGAATCCGCCATTACCCAGAGCGCACGCCTCATTCCCGTGGTCAAGGCCATGCGCCTCCAGGACAGAAGGGAGGAAAACCGCTATATCCAGCCTACCCACCTCAGCTTCATGACCTTTCCGAATACCATCCTGGTTCCCCTGAGCCCCCATCCGGACGACCAGATGGCCCCGAACAGCCGTGAAGAAGACCAGCAGGAGGAAGCCAATAAAAACAACGCGAAGAAGAACGGCAAGGACATCCACAGCATCGGAGCCATGACCATCCTGCCGCCGCGCATGAGCATGCCGGACATAGACAAACCCGCTCTCATTTACCGCTATGCGCTGGAAAAAACCAAGGATCCCACAGACGGCCTTCCCGTCTTCAAGATGAACCTGACGGACGCTTTCGCTTCCTGGAATCTGAAACCGGACGAATCCACCACCGCCCGCATCATGGCGGATTTCCACCGGACGTATCCTCCGCTGTCCTTTCCCACGCCGGAAGAAGCCGTAACCGCCGCCGGCCGCGCCCTGGCGAACCGGGACAGCCTGGCCATGATGCGCATGCTGGCCCCGTCCAACTTCGCCTCCGTGAAGGAATTTGAAGACGCGCTCTCCCAATTGAAAACAGTCATGGGGAGGATTCCTACCCCGCACACCGGGGTAAGGGAAAAAGACGTTCCCGAAGTCAAAGCGGCGTATATTCCCGCCGCCAGAGACGGCTGCGCCGAAATCAAGGCCACCATCGGCGTGCGTACAGCAGTTGGAAATGAATTCTCCGTCAACAACCTGCACTTCATCCAAACAGACGGCGGCTGGATGCTCGCCGGGGCCGATGCGGAACAGCCGCTGGAACTGGAGGCCCCCAAGGCTCCCTGATCATATCCGTCCCGGAACGCCATGCCTTCCTAAAAACCTTTTCATTACCACACCATGATGAATCTACCGATACGGCCTCGCCGCAACAGAAAATCCGCCAACATCCGGGGTCTTATCCGGGAAACCTCCCTTTCCCCGGAACACCTCATCTATCCCGTCTTCGTCCATGAAGGGACCGGGAACCAGCCCATCCCCTCCCTGCCGGGCTGCACGCGCTGGAGCGTCAAGGGACTGGTGGAGGAAGCTAAGCGCCTGATGGATCTGGGCATCCGGACGCTGGATCTTTTTCCAGCCATTCCGGATGAGAAAAAAACGCCGGACGCCTGCGAAGCCTGCAACCCTGACGGCCTCATCCCGCGCACCATTTACGCGCTCAAAAGCGAAGTGCCGGGCATCACCGTCATGACGGACGTAGCCCTGGATCCCTACAATTCCGACGGCCATGACGGCCTGGTGGAATTCCGCTCCGACGGAACGATGGAAATCCTTAACGACGATTCCGTGGAGGTTCTCTGCCGCCAGGCATTGTGCCACGCGGATGCCGGGGCGGATATCGTCTCCCCCAGCGACATGATGGACGGCCGCGTGGCCGCCATCCGCGCCACCCTGGATTCCGAAGCCCTGGACGATGTCTCCATCATGGCCTATACCGCCAAGTACGCCAGCGCTCTGTACGGGCCGTTCCGCGGAGCTCTGGAGAGCGCGCCCAAGGAAGGGGATAAAAAAACCTACCAGATGGATCCCGGCAACATCCGGGAAGCCCTTAGGGAAGCGCAGCTGGATGAAGCTGAGGGAGCGGACATCCTGATGGTGAAACCCGCCACATTGTATCTGGACGTTATGGCCGCCATGCGGAAGCAGGTGACCCTTCCCATAGCCGCCTACCATGTCAGCGGGGAGTACCTGATGATCAAGTCCGCCGCAGCTTCTGGCTGGCTGGATGAACGGGAAACAGTTCTGGAGACTCTAATATCCATCCGGCGCGCCGGGGCCGATATGATCCTTACGTATTACGCCCCCCAGGCCGCCGAATGGCTTCAACAACGCTGACGCCGCACGGCCACCGTACCGGAGGTGGACGTACGGGTCAGAACACCGCCCTCCGCATGTCCACCTCCACGAAAATCATTGTCGGCATCGTGATCGTCGTCGTTATGGCGCTCACTTCCTTCTGGGGTGTTTACGCTCCTTCTTTTTCGGAAGCCTATATACTGCCCGTCCAGATGACGGCGGCTGACGGAACACCGCTTGGCGACTTCCAGTGCCGTCCTGTACCCGGGGAAAACGGAAAGACGCTCCTGGTCTTCCGGGATGCGGATTTCCTGCGCCAGACTACGGGCGGCATGGTGCATTCCAAAATCATCCTTTCCTACAAAGGTACGCCGTTCTTTGAAGGAATTGTCCCCGGTCCCATGGAGGCCATTGAAATTCCCTCCGGCAGCCTTCCTCCCCCCTTCCGGGAACTCCGGCATCACTAAGGCCCCCCGGGAAGACGGCCTGTTATGGCATTGTTACTGAAAGGGCGCAGGTTTCTCTATACAACAGGGGAAATATTGTGGTTTTATAGAATCAAACGATGAGTGATTCAGCCTATACCATTCTGATTGCGGAGGACGACGACAGCATCAGGCATGCCCTGACGGACGTTCTGACCGCATCCGGCTACGAAGTGCTGGCTCTGGAAGAAGGCCTGGCCGCCATCCATGCCGTGCGGGAACGCAATTTCGACCTCGCCCTGCTGGACGTGGCCATGCCGGGCGCGGACGGATTCCAGGTGCTGCAGGTCATGTCTGAGGAACGCCCCGGAACGCCTGTCATCATGCTCACGGCCCGTGGAGAGGAGGAAGACCGCGTGCAGGGGCTCAAGCTGGGGGCGGACGACTATATTGTCAAGCCGTTCAGCATCCGGGAACTGCTCGCCCGCATCGAGGCCGTTCTGCGCAGGTCTCCGGAACGGCCGCGCCAGCTCCGGGAAATCAGGATCCCCGGCGCCACCCTGGACAGCGCCAACCGCCTGATCACCTTTAAAGACGGGAGGGAAACCTCCCTGACCGCGCGGGAATTCGAATTCCTCACCTATATGGCCACCCACCCCAACCGCGTTATCACGAGGGACGAACTGCTCCGGCGCGTATGGGACGTGGACCCGCGCCTGACGGATACGCGCTCCGTGGAAATGACCGTCATGCGTCTCCGGGACAAGCTCGGGGCCGCCTCCGCCTCCCCCCTGGAGACGCTTAGAAGCCAGGGCTACCGCTGGAATTCATCCTTCGTTTCCTGATCCGTGAACCGGCGCATACGCATCATTCTGCTGGCAATCAGCCTGCTGCTGGTCATCGGCACGCTCGGATGGCTCACCCATGTTCTGCTGGTGCAGGCGGAAGAAACGGGGCATTCCGAACAGCGTATCAGGGTGGAAGCCCTGGCCCATGAAGCCAAGCTGGAAATGGACCGCCTTCTGACCTCCTTCATCACATTCGAACAGGCCCGCGGCTATTTTGAATACCAGCCCGTTTACGCCTACAAACGCCCCTATGACCTGAGGATGGGCGCCCCGGCCCCCGGAGAAGCAACCCGTGGTTCCAATCTCGCCGCCTACCTGCCGGACTACGTTACAGCCTTCATTCAGATTTCCCCTGCCGGGCGCGTAACCGGCCCCGCTCTTCCCCCGGAGCTTGCCGGGCGGCTGAATGAACAGAAGGACCTTTACCAGCGGCTGAACGGCAAGGTCTCCTCCCTTACCTCCGTTCCGTCCAGCGGAAACCTCTGGACGGATATCCGGAATGAAATTCTGCATGAATCTCCGGAACCGGAGCCAACGGTATCCGGCGCTCCGGCACAAGTGGAAACTGTCACTTCCTTCGTTCCCGTGGAAGACGGAGGGAACCTTTACATCCTGCGCCAGGTGCACACCAGCCGCGGCATTTATTTGCAGGGGGCCCTGATGAACATGGACAACCTGAACAGACGCCTGCCCGGCCAGGTAAAGATGCTGCTTCCCCACAGCCGCCTGGCAACCTTCGACCCGTCCTCGCCGCCCCCGGAGGAAACCCGGCAGGCGGGCGCACTCCCCTTTGCCAACGCCCCCCTGATTTTCCTTCCGGGAGACACCGGAGCCGTTCCTCTTCAGGACCACAAAAAAATGCTGACCTGGACGCTCACCCTCATCTGGAGCATGGTGCTCCTGGGTGCGGCTGGGGTCATCTGGCTCATGCTGGGAACCTTCCGCCTGGAACAGCGCCGCGGGGACTTCGTCTCTGCCGTCACCCATGAACTCCGGACGCCCCTCACGTCCTTTTCCCTGTACACGGAAATGCTGGAAGACGGCATGGTGCCGGAACAGAAAAAGCCGGAATACTATGCCAACATGCAGCGGGAATGCCGTCGTCTGGAACACCTGATTGAAAACGTACTCTCCTACTCCCGGCTTCAGCGGAACGCTATTCGCCGCGCGCGAGACACGCTCACCTGTCAGGAGCTTTTTGAACCCATTGCGGAAAAAATAGAACGCCGCCTCCGGGAGGCGGACATCAGCTTCTCCTTTGCCCTGGCCCAGCCCATCCGCATCCTTCCTATTCATACGGATGCCGTTTCCGTAGAGCAGATTATGGACAACCTGACTTCCAACGCCATTAAATACGCCAAGGGGGAAAACGCCAAAGTCCAGCTCACCGTCCAGGCGGACCGCCACAACATCGTCATCCGCTTCCGCGACAACGGCCCAGGAATTTCTCCGAAAAACCGCAAGCTTGTCTTCAAGCCCTTCCGGCGCACAAAAGACGCTACCAACAGCCGGAAACCCGGCGTAGGCCTGGGGCTGGCGCTGGCAAGGGACACGGCACGTTCCCTGGGGGGAGACCTGAAACTGGAATTCGGCACCCTGGGGGGAGCCAGCTTTCTGCTGACGATTCCCAAATCCTGAACCTGCCAGCGGGACAGCCGGGAACCAACCGGAATTCGCCTCCCGGTCCGTACGGAAAAACCTTCCTGGTTCCTCCCCTGCCTTTCCCGGACATCCCTGTAATATCCCATCCGGGATGCTATGCGCTTGCCTTCCCGTGACGGATATGTGACATTGAACTGCAACGCACGGACAGGGGAAAACTTTCCGCTTGCTTCCCTTCCGGCGCGGCGGAACGAACAAACGCATGGACATGCCATCATGAGCAAAAGGATTTTGATTACCGGAGGCGCCGGCTTCATCGGCTCCCATCTCAGCGAACGGCTTCTCAGGGAAGGCCATGAAGTTATATGCATGGACAATTTCTTCACGGGCAGCAAACAAAACATCCTCCACCTGACGGATTATCCCGGATTTGAAGTAATACGCCATGACGTTACCGTTCCCTATGTCATGGAAGTTGACCAAATCTACAACCTGGCCTGCCCCGCCTCTCCTCCCCATTATCAGTTTGACCCCATCCACACAATGAAGACCTCCGTGCTGGGCGCTCTGAATATGCTGGGCCTTGCCAAACGGTGCAAGGCCAGAATCCTCCAAGCCTCCACCAGCGAAGTATACGGAGATCCCATGGTCCATCCCCAACCGGAAACCTACTGGGGAAACGTCAACCCCGTGGGTGTCCGCTCCTGCTATGACGAAGGCAAAAGATGCGCGGAGACCCTGTTCATGGACTACCGCCGCATGAACGGGGTGGACGTTCGCATCATCCGCATCTTCAACACTTACGGACCGCGAATGAACCCTAACGACGGAAGAGTAGTCTCCAACTTCATCGTCCAGGCGCTGAAGGGGGAAGACATCACCATTTACGGAACGGGCAAACAGACCCGGAGTTTCCAGTACGTGGACGACCTGGTGGAGGGGATGGTGCGCATGATGGATACGGAAGGTTTTTCCGGCCCGGTCAACCTGGGTAATCCAGAGGAATTCACCATGCTGGAACTGGCGGAAAAAGTCATTGAAATGACAGGCTCTTCTTCCAAAACAGTATTCCGTCCTCTGCCCTTGGACGACCCGACCCAACGCAAACCGGATATTCGGCTGGCAAAAGAAAAGCTGGGTTGGAAGCCTCATATTACGCTGGAAAAAGGGTTGGAAAAGACCATCGCCTATTTCCGGAGCATTCTCTAGAAATAAGGTAAGTCAATCTCAGCGGCTGCTGACAAAATTTCTATTGCATGCCGACAGCCCGGAAATTACGGGGCCATTCATTTACCGGGGGTGCGGCATGCCAAACAGCCGGATATTACCCGTTTTTGACTGGCTCCGAAAGAACGGCTCCGCTAGCATAAGATGTTATGGAACATGCCAGCAACAAGGAAATCTATTCCGTTCAGGCAACCGTCCGCACTTACGAAAGCGGTGCGAATGGCCTGATGAAACCGGAAACGGTTCTGCACTGGTTTCAGGAAATAGCGGAAGCCCATGCCTCCTGCCTGGGTTTCGGCTATGATTTCGTAACGTCCCGCAACCTGGCTTGGGTGGAAGTGCGCATGGATGCGGCCGTCAGCCGCCTTCCCCGGTGGAAGGAAACGGTGGAACTCCGAACCTGGACGGCCCAGGAAACGCCTCTGCTGGCGCGCCGCAACCTGGAAATCAGGGATGCCCAAGGCAACTGCATCGTTGCAGCAAGCTGTCTGTGGGCTGTCATTGACATACGCCGCAGGCGTCCTGTGCCATTAAACAGGCATATCAGCTCTTTCCCGGATACCCCATGCAAAGAAACGGTGGCTCCGGTATCCATGGACATTTCGGGACTTCTGCCGATGATCAGGGAATGGACGGCGGAACGCCGGGATACGGATTTCAACCGCCACATCAACAATGCCGCCTACCTGGTCTGGGCTCTGGACTCCCTTCCGGACTCCTGGCTAAAGAACCACCAACTGACGGGAATTCACCTGCATTTCAGAAAAGAAACCCATGCGGGAGATTCCATGAAATCCCTGCTGTTCTTCCGGGACTCCCTCACCACCCACCACCTCATGCACGGAGATGAACTGCGGGCGGAAGCGGTATTGGAATGGAAAACCGCTGAAATCGCATAAAAAAGGCCCTATTGCTCGCGTTCCGTTCTTTTCCGGCT
>ERZ791923.391-NODE-391-length-67675-cov-5.254215_pt1 | contig 67675 bp, 71 predicted proteins | sample MGYA00510133_ERZ791923 | MGnify/ENA primary metagenome ERZ791923 (study PRJEB30046, sample SAMN00792106) | human gut metagenome | study: EMG produced TPA metagenomics assembly of the A metagenome-wide association study of gut microbiota in type 2... | reverse complement strand
GATTAGAACAGCAGCAATTACCCCATTCTCATGGGTTGGGTTGCTGCACCCTAAAGCGCGTTGCAGCGCGTCAGTTGGAGAAATACAAAATGGGAAAAACAGTACAGCAGTTAATTAAAAATGCCTTTGAGGCAGCTAAAACAATGCCTCCTGCAAATTCAGAACTTATTAAAGAGCTGGCAACAATGCTCGATGTTTCGAATATTACCCTTCGGCAGGCATGTAAAGAACGTGACGCTATGAAGGAAGAAGTTATTTCCTGGGCGAAAGAATGCGATCGAATTGTTGAGCGTCACACAAAAACCCGCAGCAATATGCACGTGCTGGAAGCAATGCGCGATCTGAAGAGTATCTCAACGACATCCACCAGCAATGCGGAGGCTGTCTGATGGCTAAAGACTCAAAGGTTGTATACGGCGCCAGTGGCAAAACGAACGTTTTGACGTTCGAACCTGAAAACCTGCACCTGGTTACCGACAAAACGCACCCGCTTTACGATGAACGGGTCCACCTTCCTATCGACGAAGGGATGGTTCTGAACATCAAGGAGCTGGGTGTACTGGAACCTATCATCGTCTGGAAAGACCCTGAAACTGGGCTCACCTGCGTAGTTGTAGGCCGTCAGCGCGTAAAACATACCCTGGAGGCAAATAAGCTTCTTTTGAAAGAGGGCAAAGACCCACTGCTTGTTCCTGGGGTTGTTAAGCGCGGGTCAGCAAATCAGATGGCTAAATACATGGTCAGCGAAAACGAAATTCGCCGACCTGATACACCGCTTGGCCGGGCTAAAAAAATGTCAGACGCGCTCGACCGCGGGCTCGATGAGGACGACATTGCGGTGTTGTTTGGCTGCAGCATTCAGACCGTACGCGCAACTCTGTCGCTGCTGGATGCCACCCAGGCTGTTCGCGATGCAGTGGAGTCCGGAACGGTCACCGTTACCCAGGCGCGTCAGCTGGCATCGCTTAAACCAGAAGAGCAGCGGGAGAAGGTCTCTGAAATCGAAGCGGCAACGGCTGGCACAACCGGCCATGAAAAAGCCCGGCGTCAGCGTCAGATCCTCGGCGAGGCAAAGCCGCGCCTGAAAACCCGCAAAGAAATCATCAAAGCCCTGGAATCAGCCGAGGGTGAGTATGCAAGCGCACTTCGTTGGGTACTTGGGGAGGCGGTATGAATATTGATCCTGAGAATTACAGCAAATACACCCTACGTCGGTTCGCCGCCTTGTTCGATGTGATCTGCTGGGTGCTGATTGCCGTAGTAACCGTTGGTATCTGCATGTTTATTGAATGGTGGACAGCATGAGCAACGTAACCAAACCAACCAGCAAGGGGAAATTTGATGGGGCAGTTGATTACCTCTGCTCCGATGAGGCTCGTTTTCTGGTTATGCGGGGCGACTATAGCGAAGCAGATATTATCCAAGCGTCTGTATCCCAAGATGTGATTGATGCTGAAGGCGCAGAGGATTTTGCTTCCAGCGCTCGCTATTACCAGTGCTGGTACAAAGTCAGTCCAATTGGTGGGCAGGAAGGATATTCAGGCTGGCATCATCCACGTGATACGCCTTGTCGCGGTGCGTATTTCGCATCTGTTCTGCAGTGGGATTAAGGAGAGTATAGCATGACTAATATCACCGAACTGGCGCAACTGCGTGACCGTACTGTCGATTATCCGTATTACCTGGTTGAGTGCGACTGTGGAAAAATTTATCCCAGCAGTGAATTGAGTGGTGGCGAACCTATGGGCGACTCTGGTGATTATTCAGATTGCTATTGTCCGCACTGTGGTGAAGGCGAAGAGCATTTTGCGGAATGCGCAGACCCAGAAACTGCGTGGAAAGCGCAGCAAGACAAGATTGATGCGCTGGTAGAGGCGCTGGAGAAGGCGCAGCAGCAGATTACTCAGCTGGAGTCCCGCACCGTGAAGTTGCCGGAGCCGTTCAAGTTGGCTAAATCATCGAGCGGATTAACGTACTACTACGCTGACGAGGTCGATGCTGCGCTTACCGCCGCCGGCATCAAGGTGGAGGCTGAGTGATGGGAATAACTGAAGGATTTTGCGCCGATTTGTATTGCGACTGTGATGGTTGTCAGTCAGGGAAAATCTATCCGCAGGGGCAGGCTGATTTCATCGGCCGGAATATGACCGACATTTCTCAACAGGCGCGCAAAGCTGGCTGGCGCATCAGCAAAGACCGCCAGCGCTGCTATGCGCCGGGCCACAAAATTTCACGGGGAGCCAACCAATGACCAAATCAACCATAACCAGAGAGCAGTTACTCGAAATTATTGAAACCGATCACGTGCAGTGTGGTGAGGCATCGTATCTCGCCCGCATGGCGCTGGCCGCAATGGACAGTGATCCGGTGGCATGGCGACAACCTTTTACCGGCTGCTGCGTATCCTCTATTTTTTATCAAGACGGTTCATCGCCTCTCGATCATGGATATGAGCCGCTCTACGCCGCACCTCCAGAGCCGGTAGTGCCGGTAGTGCCGGTGAAAATACCGCGCAGTGTTTATCAGGTTATCTATCAGGAATGCGGCGGGTTCGTAGACTGCGATGCCAATGCTCAAACAATCTGGGACGCCTGCCGCGCAGCCATGCTCGCAGCCGCCCCGCAGGAGGTGAAAGGTGAATAAAGTCGAATTGCTTCAGAAGATATCGGCGCTCGCTACTGAATGCCACGCGCTGGCCTGTGAGCTTGATATTGGTGATGAGCGAACCGAAATGTTCGAAATCTACAGCGTGCTACACAACCTCGGTCGCCGCGGGTACGCCTGCCAGGTAGGGCGGCGAATGAATCCATTGCTCGCATCCTGCGATGACGACGATGATGAGGATGATGACTGATGCCAAGTAAATTAAAGCGCCGGCGATGGAGGCGTATGCGGGATGATTTAGCCTGGTATAAGGATGAAGCAAAGGACCTTCATTGCCGTCTTATGGAATTAGCCGATGAAGTTGCAAACCTTCGCAAACAGATTCTCCCAGAATCTAAAACGGTGATTGCCAAACTGAAGATGTACGAAACAGATAAGGATGATCGAGACCACCAGCTATGCAGAAGATGTAATGACGGGATTCGTGGTGGTTGCTCGTCATGTGCTTATAACGTTCGATAACCGGGTGCAGCCGGTATGTGGAGAAGAAATGTCACGTATGGTCTCTTTACTCGAATGGGCGAAAGATGAATTCGGCAGTGAAGCCCCTAGCGAGCGAGTATTAAAAAAATACGCTAAAGGTCAGATGATAGCGCCACCACCGATGAGAGTCGGACGGCGCTGGATGGTTGACAAAGAAGCTCGTTTTATAGGTGTAGTTGCTGAACCGCAACTTCCAATAAATGTTAACCCAAAACTGAGACGGATAATTAGCGATGGCAGCTAGACCGCGTACCCATAAAATCACTATTCCAAACCTATATTGCAAACTTGATAAACGTACCGGAAAGGTTTACTGGCAATACAAACACCCGATATCTGGTCGTTTTCACAGCCTCGGCACGGACGAAGCTGAAGCAAAGCAGGTGGCAAGTGAAGCAAATACTATTATTGCAGAGCAGCGCACCAGGCAGATCCTTGGTATTAACGAGCGCCTAGCTCGCATGAAAGGAAACCGCACGGATATTACAGTTTCTTCATGGCTCGACAAATATGAATTGGTGCAGGAGGAAAGATTGAAACACAACGAGCTGCGCCCTAACTCTTTTCGACAGAAAGCTAAACCAATCCGTCTTTTTCGGGAACATTGTGGAATGCAATATCTAAAAGATATAACAGCACTTGATATTTCCGAAATAACAGATGCTGTTAAGGCAGAGGGTCATAACAGGATGGCTCAAGTTGTACGCATGGTACTAATAGATGTTTTTAAGGAGGCTCAACATGCTGGTCACGTTCCGCCAGGATACAACCCAGCCCAAGCAACGAAACAGCCACGAAACAAGATAAGCAGACAAAGGCTATCTCTGGAGGAATGGAAGGCTATTTATACATCTGCCGAACAACAACAACCTTATTTACAATGTGGAATGTTGCTTGCCATTGTAACAGGGCAACGCCTCGGAGATATTTGCAATATGAAGTTTTCGGATGTATGGGATGATATGCTGCATATTGAGCAGGAGAAAACAGGAACCCGATTAGCCATTCCCCTTTCTCTCAGAAATGAAGCGTTAAATATTACTCTGAGTGATGTTATTTCAAAATGTAGAGATGCTGTGGTGAGTAAATACCTTGTTCATTTTCGCCATAGCACCTCACAGGCTAGTCGTGGTGACCAAGTGTCAGCCAAGACACTTACTTCAACGTTCAAGAAAGCACGGGATAAAAGCGGTCTAACCTGGGAAGAGGGAACAGCTCCGACTTTCCATGAACAGAGATCTCTTTCCGAGCGCTTGTATCGTGAGCAAGGGATAGACACCCAGAAACTATTGGGCCACAAAACAATGAAAATGACTGACAGATACAATGATGACCGCGGTAAAGAGTGGATCATTGTTGGTAAAAAAGCAGTATGATCTTTAATCAGTTTTGGGGAAGAATTTTGGGGAAGTTTTGGGGAAGCCTCCGCACACTCCAAAAAAAACGGGAGCCCATCGGCTCCCGCTTTTATTTAATCCATCAATGGGATTACATATTCGCGATAATCGCGTCGCCAAACTCGCTACATTTCAGCAGTTTAGCGCCTTCCATCAGACGTTCGAAGTCATAGGTCACGGTCTTGGCAGCGATAGCGCCTTCCATGCCTTTGACAATCAGGTCTGCGGCTTCGAACCACTGCATGTGGCGCAGCAGTAGTTCTCTGCATTACTCTTAATCCTTTGATTTTTTGAAAAAATATGTTTCTGAACACTTGTCTAGAACCATTTTTATGTTAATTCTAACATGCTGATTACATGATAAATTATCCGAGTTTTGATAACCTATTTTCTCTCAATCAGTACTCTTTTGTTTGAACCTGCTTGTTCAAATCACGCACTTGTTTTGTTAACTCCTGCACCGTAAGAACAAGATCCGCGATGATGGCCGTATGGTCTACGTTAAGGATATTGATCTTCTCGCCATCAATTTCTACATCGCCGCTTTGAAAGGTGTAAATCGGGTCAACTTTTTCAGCTTGTTGAGCAATAAATCCACGCCTACGGCGTGTTTCGCCTTTCATGTTGAACTCACATATCCCCAGCGCGTTAATACGCCTGGAGGCCCCTTCCTGGGATTCCGTAAAATCCTCTTTCAGCCGCACGTCTGAGCCGGTGGTCATGACATCCCCCTTCGGGGTGGAGACGGCACCGCCAGAGCGGAAGGTCCACGCGTCCGTCCTGCCGAACCCATCCATGTACAGAACGATCCGGTGCTCAGTGCCTACGTACTCCTCAAGGTAGAATCCCCCCCACGCTCCTGATGTGTCCCCGTTTCCTCCGCGCCCTGATATGCGGGACCGAACTCTGCCCCCGGAAACTAACGAGCCAATGGCAGGGGAACCGAAGTCGCTCCGCTGCGACACACAGTCATAGCGACACTGTATCCAACTGCCGATGTCGGCCGCTTGCCCCACCCGCAGGTCTCTGTCTACCCGTAGATGGCTTCCCTGCACACTCAGCTGGTCTGCAGAGGTGGTGATGAGGCGTGCGGTGTAGTCGTTAGCACTTTTGTTATGGTGAAAATCGATGTACGGAGTGCCCATCGACAGCTCTAACGCCTGGGAATACAGCTTGCCCTTTGCCGTATTATCGAAACCACCACCGACAACCAAATCTCCGGGCAACGTCGTCTGGTTATTGGTGCCAATAACGAGGATGTCATCATAGGTTTCTGACGGTGATACAGTGGTCGCTCTTGAACGCTGAACCCTGAACGGTGTTCCCGAGCCGACGGCAATTGTCCCGCCTTGCCCTTGTTTTTTAAGCAGAGCCAGATCTGAGTTCCTGCCCAAAATAAAACCGGAATTATCGCTAGTTATAATTTGCGAGCCGGCGAGGTTGTTTCCTCCGGTGAGTTTTGCCAGCGCGTTAAGATCCGATGCTTTCGCCATCCCGGCTATCGCCGGCACGGTCACCTGCTTTCCTGTGATCGGGTCAGTCAGGGTAATATTGCCGCTGCCGGTCAGGGCCATCGACCAGCCCTCCACTACACTACGCCAGAATGCAAACGCGCTGGCCAGCTGGTTAGCAAACGACGAGGTGCTGGCGGTTTCAGCTGTAATAATGCCGTAAGAGGCACCGGAAAATGCGGTGGTGATATTCCGGGTCAGCGTCAGTTGCGTGTCGCTGTCCACAGATTTGATCGCATACAGGTCAGCACTACCGCTGCGGTAGACCACCAGAATCGACCCGGGCAGTATCCCCAGCGCCACCTGTGACCATTTTGTTGTCGCACCTGTCACCCGTGCTTGCGACGCTGCACCCGTGACGGTGCCGACTTCATACATCGCCATAATAAAGTTGCTCCTGGATGGTTTTCCCTGGAAAAAGAAAAGGCCCCTGGCGGGGCCTCTGTTAGCTAAATGAACTGCTGTCCGTTCGGAAGGCGGTTGCGGTGATGTTCTCGACTGTGCAGGTGTAATCAATCGCGGCATTTCGACCTGTAGCCTTGATAAAGAAGCCGACATTGTTGTAGTCAGCATTCAGGCGCGCGGCAAACCGCAATTCAAAGGCCGTGGTGCCAGCTGTGATATTACCGGCATCGACGAAGATACGGCGGGTTACCTCCTGCCCACCAATGTTGAACGTAATATCAGAGGTATACCCCAGGCCACTGCCCGTCCCATAGGTCTGGCACACCAGGGTGCAGGCCAGAACCACTGTCATGCTATACCCCCTATTCTGATACGCACCGTTCCGCTGTACCGTCTGGTTGCGGCGGAAGGTCAGGCTGTCGTAACCTTTTGCCACCGCAATGTCACCGATGAACGCATCCGCCTGGACAGTGCCACGGAACACGCCGCTATTCGCTTCGACCCTGCCACGAACGATCACGTTATTGAACTGCGAAGAGCCATCCTTGGCGATACGCCAGCCTTGCGACCCGTCAACAAAGTTATTCGAGCGGATCTCGTTGCCGATCTTCGCGTTCGTGATGGAACCGTCCGCGATTTTGGTTGAGGTCAGGGAACTGTTTTTGATACGTGCCGTATCGATATACAGTTCATTGCCTTCGGCAATCATCACCGGCACTGCCGTCGCATTGTTACGGTTAAACAGCGAGAAGCGGTCGGCGTAGAGGATCATGTCGCTCGTTTGACCATTGCTGCCCAGCGTAATCCCCGCGCCAACATTCTTCCCGTTAACCGTCTCAACCTTCATCGACCACAGCGAACTCACCGTACCATTCACATCCGCCACGGTTTTAGCGGTGTTCTGAACGGAAGCGCTGAGATCCCCGACACTGGATGTCAGGGTCGTCTGCTGCGTTGCCAGCGCCTCCAGTGCCGTTGCATGCGTCTGCTGGGTACTGGTGATACTGGCCACCGATTTAATCGTGTTGTCCAGCGTCGTCTGGTTTTTGATGTTGGCGGCCGCCTGGGCGTCAATCTGCGACTGAAGCGAGGTATTCAGGCTGGCCTGTGTGCTCTGGCTGTCGCTCAGCGTCTTCGCCATGTTATCGACGCGGGAGTTGGCGTTATCCACTTTCGTGGCCAGTGCCGTCTGCTGCTGCGCCTGGGCAGTGATTTTCCCTTCGGCATCCGTTACGCGAGCCGTCAGACCGCTTACGGCACTCGCCGTCGCGTCAGAGGCATCCTGTGCCGCTTTCGCATCGGTAACATCCGTGATAACCAGATCGTCGATATACAGCGAATAACCGGGGGTGCCGCTGCCGGAGGCGCCACGGGTGGAGATCCAGACCACCGCGCGTGTTCTGCCACCCCCGTTGTTACTGGCAATACCCGTAAATTTCACCCACTTATCACGCGCACCAAGAGCGGCTTCGCTGACAGTGACCGCCGACTGCCAGGAGTTTTGACCAGCAGCATTCAGTGAGTTGATACCGACCAGCGTTGTCCACCCGGAGGAGGGTTTCTGATCCGACGGCATCATGGCCCAGAACTCAAACCGGAACTTCGCATCCTCACGGACTGACTGCCAGCTCCCAAGCTGTTTATCGCTGTTGCCGTTATTGTTCGCCCCCCGGCTCACCTGCAGGCTCTTATTGCCGGTGAATTTCTGCGACTCCACCACAACGGCGGTGCCTCTCCCGCCCAGCACATGACCATCTCCGTAGCTTTCGAACGTACCGTCAACCCACGGATTAGCTCCCTGAGTGCGGATGGTATTGATGGTGCTGGTCAGCGACGTGATGCTCTGCGACTGGCTGGTGATGGTGTTTTCCACCTGGCTTACGCGACCGGTCAGTGAACTCACCGCGGACGTGTCGGCCTTTTTACTCACCGTATCGTTTGTCGACCTGAGGCTGTTCTCCAGCGCCGTTACCGAGGAACTCAGGGAGTCAATATTACCCCCCTGGGCCTTCACTGTGTTCTGGAGCGTGGTAATTGCCGACGCGTTCGCATCAGCCTTCATCATCACACCGCCGGCGGCGCCCAGTCCCATCATTACCCCGTTCACAAACTCGACTGAGGTCGAAATGTGGGCAGTGGCGTCACCACCGGTTGGCGCACGCAGTTCCAGACCATCGCCCGGCCTCATGCCTTTGCGGCCAAGGAGAATATAGGCACCACGATACGGCAGGGAGTTGACGACTTCGGATGTACCACCAAGAGATTCCAGAGCAGACAATATCTTACCTCGGTTGCCAGATGGCTCATCGAATGTCAGGACGCAAACGTAAGTGCCACTGGCCAACGCCTCGATATCAGCCGACATCGTGGCGCCATTATTCGCGCGGCCAAAGACATCGTATGTTTTGGATGTCGCAATCACCGTTGATCCGTTGCTGTGTTTTGCAAAAGTGACCAGTGCCCAGCTGCGACCAGGGGTAAACAGGTTTTTGCCGCTTTCATCAAAAACCCCAGGAGTTACGCTGTTGCCATTCCCCCGTGCAGTGACAGTAAACACAGTGCGACGGTTCATCGAGGCCTGCAGGCTGGTAATGCTACTGTTCGCCGCGGTTAAATCGCCCCCCTGAGATGTCACCGTGTTCCGGAGATCCTGCAATGCAGAAGCATCAGCCTTCTTGGCAATGTTGTTCTGAGCTGTCGATAACCTGTTTTCCAACGATGTAGTGCGATTTCCGATAGAGCTAATGGAAGTGCCTTGCTGATTCACTTTCGTTGTCAGCGAATCCACAGCCGACGCACTGGCGCTATCAGACGGAGACTCGTTCCAGTCGGAAACAACGTTACCTACCTCAAACTTCGGACTGTTGATGTACACCGTCTGGTCTTTGGAGGTATTGCTCTCGATACGGCACAGAATCAGGCGCTTCGTGCCCGTGGTAGGTGTCTGTTTCCACTTAACCCAATAACGGGCCCATGAAGTGGTCAGCGTGAACTGCGCACGACCATCAGTGTTGTTACCTTTCGCACCCTGGCTGGTCTCGATAGACGTTGTGGTGTTCGGATTGTAGAAGAACGCCGTCATCGTCTGGCCAGCAACGCCGCCTTTCGCATAGAAGCTGTAAACGTACTCCCCTGCATCGACCGGCGACTCAAGCGTGATTTCCCGCAAATCCCTGTAACCGGCGCCGGCTTTTACAGTTGCGCTAATTACCGCGTTACCACGATACGTATCGCTGACAACGTTCGACCAGCCGGTCATATCGCCGGAGTTCTTGATCAGGTTTGTACCCCCGACAGAAATTGCATCAACCTTGTTGTTCAGATTCGTGACAGAAGAACTCGTTGAGTTAATGTCTTTTTCGGTCTGGGTAACACGGTTGGTCAGTGCCGTCAGAGCATTAGCGTCTGCTTTATTGCTGACGTTATTATTAGTCGTCGCCAGGTCATTTATCAGTTTAGTGATGCTGTTACCCTGACTGGTGATCTGGCCGCTCTGTTGGGATACGGTCGAGTTCAGTGTCGAAATCGCATTAGCGTTAGCATCTGCTGTACTTTGCGCATTGTAGGCATCAGTCACTTCGGTAATGACCAGGTCATCAATGAGGAATGAGTTACCCGCCTTAACGCTGCTAACGTTAGGAATAGAAATCCTGACCATTGCCTGCTTAATACCGCTCTTCGTTGATTTCAGGTAACCAGAAACCTTCGTCCATTGAGTTGAAGAGAGATCCTTTGCCGCTTTGGTAACTGCCGGCCACTGCCAGGAGTTGTCCTGATACTGGAGCGATAAGCCGACGGAAATCTGCACGTTCCCGGCCATAGCGGTACTCCTGGAATCCAGCTTAACCCAGCATTCCATATAGAAGACTGCGTTATCGCGAACCTGGAATCCGCTGAAAATGTGGGTGTCAGTGTTGTCAGTTGCATTGGCATTGTAGTCATTCGGACGCGTCACACGAATGCATTTATTGCCGCCATGCGAGTCGTCAGTGGTCACGATGGCACGGTTATTCGCCAGATTGTGACCAACCGCGTAACTTTCAAAAGTGCCATCAGGAAGCAGATTAGCGCCGCGTTTGGATTGCTGGCTCAGAGAGCTGCTGAGCGACGTAATGTTGCTGTTCGCCGCCGTCAGACCGGACTCCGTCTTCTCCACTCGTCCGGTTAGGGAGTTCATCGCCGTCTGATCCGCTTTGCTGGCCACATTCGCGTCTGTCTGCGTCAGCGCATTCCGGAGCTGGGTGATGCTCTGCGAATTGCTGACCACATCGTTGCCAATCTGGCTGACATTCGAGCTGAGTACGCCGGCTGCGTTTGCCAGCGCGGAAACACCGAGACCGGAGTACATCTCAGCAACCTTGTCTGACAGCTTCAGTCCCAGGTTGATATACGCCTGGCCAGCCCACTGATTCACCAGAAACTCAACTGTGTTCCAGCCGGCTTTCAGATCAAAACTGACGGTAGTCCAGCTGGCGTTTCCCCAGGCAACCTGAACGCCATTTACAAATACAGCACCGGTATCATCAAAAACCCTGTTACCGGGCGTCATTGTGATGGTGGTATCGGCCGCCACTTTCACCTGGCAGGAATACAGCGCGATCAGATAGCTCCCAGCGGACGTAAAGTCCAGTCTGGTCGCGTCGGCCACCTCATCCACGACCACTGGCGCCACGGCGCGAATATCGCTGAATGACGGGACTGTCACGGCGTTAGCCAGCTGCACAGGATAGATCCGACGGGACCAGCTATTCGGCTGGCCATTGACCAGCTGATTCGACAGGCGGGTGATACTGTCAGTATTGCTGCGAATATCCCGCCCGTTTTGCTCCACCTGCTGCGTTAAGGCAGTGACCGCAGCCGCTTCGGCTTTCTTCACCAGCGCGGAATTTGTCGTGCCCAAATCGCTCGTCAGTTTTGTGATGGACTGACCCTGGCTGGTTATCCTGTCGCCCTGACGGGTAACAACAGACTGCAGCCCGCTCAGCGCCTCATGCGTACCAGCCAGGCCCGTTTCCGTCTGGCCCACCCGGTTAGTGAGTGATGTTAACGCGGCGCCCTGCGATGTCAGCGTGGCGCCCTGTTGCTCAACTTTCTGCGTCAGGGACGTCAGCGCGGTCGCATCGGCTTTTTTCCCGAGGCTGGTTTCCAGACCACCGATACGGCTCGCCTGCGCGCGCTGCTCTGTCGTCAGAGAACTCAGTTCACCAGAAACAGCAGCTTTGTTGTCGTTAAACTGCGTCTGAAGGGACTCTCTGGCCTTAACTTCCGCCTGGATGGCGGTAACGCGCGCCGTTTTTTCCTGGTATAGCAGCCCGGAGGTGACTTTCTCCAGATCGCTGCCATCATAGGAGCCACGCATCTGCGCCGCCAGCGTGCTGCGTGCCTGTGCTTCGGAGGTCAGCGCGTTACTCAGCGTACTGCGCACATCCTGCAGAGCCGCCGTACTGGCGCCGGGTGCTGGCCGGCCAACGGCGATCCAGTCGAATTCGATAAAGTTGCTGGCATCCTGCTGGTTCGTCAGGTCCAGGCGAATACGATCAATGTTCCCTGTCCACGGAATATCACGCACCGTCAGGGTTGCCACCCCATCGGCATATTCCGGCTCAGCAACAATGTATCGCTTCGTGTTATTAAAGTTTTCGCCGGCAGACACCCAACGGATCTCACCCGCCCAGACTGGTTTGCCGGTTTTACGAAAGCGCAGCATGATGAAGCGGTACGCTGCACCATCGACAGCCAGACCGCCGGGAGAGGTAATGTACGGATCGGTGGCGCTGTCCGCAGGGCGTAACCAGCCATCCCGGGACACACCCGGTACGCCGGCGCTGCCGGTCCAGCCCTCGGTCGTCTGACTGTTGAAATGCCAGATAACCTGCGAATCGAACTGGATATTGGCGCCGGCAGCGAGGCTGGACATTTCCCGCGCCAGATTTTCATCGGCACTCTTCATTACCTGAGTCAGGCTCTCGATACTCGCCTCAATCCCCTGCGTTGCCGCCAGCAGTTCATCAGCAGCCTGTGCCGCCTTCGCGTTAATATCTGCGATACGATCCGCAGTTTCCTGCTTAACCGCATTGGTTAACGTGGTGTTGACCTGAGACAACGACTGCTTCAGGCCATTCTCGGCAGTTTTAATCTGCGCATTCAATGCGGCATCGCCGTCGGCAAGCGACTTGCTCAAAACTGCTATCTGCTGATTCACATCAGCAGTGATGCTTTTCGCCGATGCATCAATATTCTGGCTGACCTGCTTCGCCTGATCTGCGGCTTCCTGACGCAGCTCTTCAGCGGTCTGCTCCAGTTCCTGCTGCGTATTGCGGATACCTTCCTGCGTTTCGCTAATGGTACGCTGCGTTTCCTCCCAGGCAGCCGTATCCTTGATCGCGTCAGTCAGGTTTTCGTAGTAGTCATCAAAGTTATCGCTGGCCATCCCCTGGACCCAGCCGGTCCACGGGCTTTCATTGCCCAGACGATCAACAAGGCGCGCCCGATACCAGAATTCTGCGCCCATACTGAGGCCCATCTGCTGATAGCTTTTCCCCGGATAGGCCACGTCTGATAACGGCATCGGCGCACTGCCGTCCTGATTTTTGCTGTACTGCAGTTCCGTGCGCAGCGTATCCCCGGAGCCGGTCGGGAACTCCCAGCTAACCTGGACCCCATGAACCAGCGAACGGGTTGCCAGCGCCAGCGGTGCCAGCGGCTCGCCGACCTTGCCGGTCAGGGTTTTCTCTTCGGAATACGCCCACCCGCTCGAAATCTCCGCCGCATTGATCGCGCGGACGCGAATCAGGTAACGACCGGCATAGATGCCGCTGACCTCAAACGAGGTGGTCGAGCTGCGCGGCACATTAATCCAGTTCCCGTCGTTACGGCGCCACTGCGCCTCGTAGGCAATAGCACCGCTGACCGCTGACCAGTTAACCTGCATCGTTTCGACGCTGATCCCCTGATTCACGACCGAGCGGGATGTGATGACAATATCGTCAGGAGGTGACTGGTTGCCCGCCGGCAATACGCTAACCGGGCGTTGGTCGATATTAGCGCCGGTATCGATGCGGGCGAATTTATCCGGGTCATGTGCCACGCCGGTGATCGTGAGGGTGGCATCGTTGTTCTCTTTTACCCCTGTAACCCGGTACTGCTGCAGGAAGAGGTCATCGGATTCAATGGCCCAGACGCATTCCCGTTCCGGCGTCTCACTGTACGCCGTTGTGACCGTAATCTGTCGGCGTCCATTAACAGCCTGAATGGTCCGGCTCTGTGAGATCCCTGATGGCAGGTTTAGCTGGAGGCGGTCGCCAGGTTTGGCATCCACATCACGATCCAGCGTAATCACCCGGCCATTCACCGCGCTGATTCGCCCGCCGTTGACCCGTCCGGCCAGCAACTCATCCGCCAGGGCAATGATATAACCGGGTTGAGGAATGCGACCGTCCAGCCCCACATCAATTTCGACCATGCGGTCCTTATTGTTGGTCAGTATGCCCCACAGTCCCTTACGGTGGGCTTCGCTCTGGCGCGTACAGCCAATCGCGGTCATTTCGAGCTGGTTAAAACTGTAGCGGGAAACCAGTTCAGGGATAAACGCAGGCTCCATCGCATCAGCATAAGCATTATCCGGATCAGACCAGGAAACCAGGGCGTTGGTGTACCGAACCTGGCTGCTGCTGCTCGAATAACGGGGTTTGCCGACAATATTGGCGCGCGTATAAGTAAAATCGACATCACGCGGCATATCAGCCAGCACAACAATCTGCTCACCGTTCCAGCAGGTCATGCCCCGGAAGATGGCGGCAAAATCTCGCAGCACGGTGTAAGCATCGTTGCGTTCCTGGACATAGACGTTACAGGTATAGCGCGGCTCCATGCCGTCACCACCGCGCCCGTCAGGAACCAGCTGATCGCAGTACTGTGCAATCTGGTACAACGTCCATTTCGAAATATTGGCGCTGCTCAGACGATTACCGAGACCAAAACGGTCAGCGATAACAATGTCGTAATAGATCCAGGCCGGGTTATCCGTCCAGGCCCATTTAAACCCGCCGGTCCAGACGCCGGTATATTCGCGGGTTTCCGGATTGTAGTTATCCGGCACCCGGATTACGCGCCCACGCGGCTCACAGGAAATTTGCGGAATGGAGCCATTAAACTGGCTGGAGTCGAACTCGATATAAAGCAGTGCGGTGTTGGGATAACGCAGCTTCGCGTCAATCACTTCGGTATAGCTCTGCAGCGTCATCACGTCGCCAGTTTTGACACTGTTTGCATCCGGAGAGATTTTACGCAGACGTAGCGTCCAAGTACTGCAGGCCTGGGGCAGATCAATACGATGGCTCCGCTCATAACCGGTGGTGGTTTTACCCGAGACAGCGGTTTCCAGCACCGTCTGCCAGGCGCCGCCGTCGGTCTGCAGGTCAATCGCATACCTGACGGTATTGCCCACCACGTCGCCGTCATCTTCCTGTTTCATCAGGGACGGCCATTTCAGACGAAAACGAACGGCAGAAAGCTGGGTATTAGTAAAGGTATGGGTCCAGGCTGTCTTGCTGGAAACTTCCAATCCCACACTGATTTCATTTTCAGTACCGGGAATACCCTGAATATAAGTCTGAGCCTGCGTGCCGGGGCGAAATTCCCAGGACACGCCACTGAAGTTTTGCGAACCATCAGCATTTTCAAGCGGGGTGCCATCAAGATAAATATCTTTACCGGTTAAACCACCTGCAAATTCACCCTCACCTAATGCGAGCAGAATTTTGGCTTTCGCAACGGACTGTAAATCATCCGGCTGTTCCGTCGGTGTACGCTGCTTTGAGCCGCCACCCTTGCGCCCTTTAATGATGTTATTTGCCATATTACGCCCATAAAAAAAGCCACCGCAAGGTGGCCTGAACTGGATGGTTTACTGAATAAAACTTATTGCTGATCTTCTGTGTAAATACCGGCTGATATAATGGCGCCGCCAATTCGGCGTTTGCCATAAAGCAAAGGGACCGGATATCCCTGAGAGGCAGTATTCGTCACGCCCCCAAAGGCGTAGGACGCTTTATTGTCAGCGGATTCTTTTCGTGCCAGGCCTGCTGGCTGTGGGGAAAGCATCTGAACGACGCCGCCGAGCATCATTGATGCTCCTGTACTATAAAGATATGGTGCGGCCGCATTAGCCGGAGTGAATGTGGAAATGACCCCCACAACAACAAGGACTGCACCGAGAATAGTTTGTAAAAGCCCCGCCTTTTTACTCCCGATAACAACCGGCGTTATCCGTATCACGTCACCCTTCACAGGAAAACCAAGATCATCCAGCCCTATATTTTTTTCATCCTGAAATATCGCATAGGTTAATCCACGGTCTTCGCTGGTGATCATGAACTTTTCAAATCCAGGAATTGTTTTTGCCAGCGCCACCACCGCCTCTTTAGTGGTGGAAATAAGTCGGTGATGAATTTTCCCAAACCGTTTCCCCAACGGCCCGTTCAGTTCAATTCGCATCATAACTTCATGCATTATCCCGCTCCCAAACTTACCGTGAGGTTCATTAACATAGTGAAAAATACCTGACGATTTTCATTGTTCTTTCCTGCCAGTACCCGCCATAGGGCACGCGCTGACTCAGGTGACCATACAAATGGTGAAGTAGCATGTTCCCTTCCAGCAAAATCCCGGCGTGGTTCCACTTATCCGCCTGCACCTGCATGATAACCATATCACCCGGTTGCGGTGGACCATCAAACTCACGGAACCCGCATTCATACCAGCAGTCCTGATAAAAATTATCGGGATACTCCTTTTCCCACCACGGATAGTCGACGCGGTAATCGTGCAGCTCGATGCCGTGGGTTTGCCGAAAATAGCTCATCACCAGGCCCCAGCAATCGTAGTGGCCCAGCACGAATGGTCGCTCGAGGAGCGGCAACTCACCACGCGGGTGAATGGTACGGAGATCTCCTTCTGGCCAGCTGATAATATGCCAGGGGAGAAGGGTCGTGTCGCATTGTGCTTTATCCAGTTCGCTCGGCTGGGTGGTGGCATCAGGATGGCTGTGAACAATACCGGTGATCGCTCCCCATTCCTCAACCTCCGCATAATCCTCCGGCGCCAGCACAAAATTATCTTTCGACTCTGTGGCCAGGTTCCGGCAGGGGAAATAACGCTCCGCCCGGCCCCTCTGGGCGACAAGGCCGCAGGCCTCGCGCGGATATTCTGCGGCGGCATGTTCCTGGATGGCCTTAATCGTTTTCTGACGCATATCAGCTCCTGATTAATGAGGTGCCAGGGAACCCGCCAAACGGCAGTTCACTATTCTCACCATGACGTAATTTGCAGGCCGTGAGCGTGCCGGGGCAGACATCCTGCGACGGGTCATCAACTGGCTGATTGTTCCTGTCAAAATACCGGGTGCCGGCATAATCGCACCCGTTACCACTGCGGTACTGATTGCGAATACACCAGCTGCAAATCGCATGCAGCTGGCGAGTGGGGATCATCATCCCCTGCAGGGCAAACGGGCTGGAGAGAGTAAATTCCACCTTCTCATCGTCTTCATAATGCTTTACGTCGATGAAGAAAAGGCGCCGTTTCTCCTGTGTCGGATCAGCTGAAGCATTCCCGTCCGGAAAGTTCTTCGCATCGAGATACTGTTTTTGCGTATCGTGGATGACAACCCGCGCCAGAGCCAGATCGTCGTAATGAAGACAGAGCGCGGAAATCGAACCATCAATGTTGCCTACCCTCAGTGTCGGCTGCGCGTCGCTTCCTGAAGTCGAGGATTCAATCCCCTCTAATTCACAAGGCCATGCTTTATATTCGATGCCCTGCCACCAGATGCTTTTGGCCGGTAGCTTCGATTCATCGCCACCAGCAGCCACAATTTCCGCTTCGGTATGGGGTATGTTATATCCGTGAAAATATAAAATATCACCCATATTAAAAGCACTTCCGTCAATTTCGAATAGCCGGATTTCATCTCCCGGCTCCAGTTTCTGATAATCAGCGTGAAGACTCATGGTACGAATGCCTGTTCAAACGTTGCAGTAATGGTGATGACTTTCTTTCCCTGAATAACTTTTTGCAGGCTGTCGGCCTGAACCCGCCACAACGCTAATTCACCACCTGGCGGTTTAAAAGAAAACGCCTTGGTTTTGTGACGACGCAAAAACTTATAAATTTCCAGAGCAGTATCCGGGTCGCCAGAAAAAGAGAACTCATAACTCAGTGTTTCATTATTTATGCCGTTCCCGGATACCTGTGCATAGCCATCACCAAATTGAACCCTCCGGATATTATCTTTGCTTTTTAACGTAGGTTGACTGGCTGCCTGAATACGCCAGGCGAATGTTTCAATTGCCATAATATTACCTCCGGTTAGTTGCATTCCAGATAAGTCCACCCGGACGCAGCGCTTTGGCTATCCCATCCTGCACGGATCGATTTACAACCTGCTGATAAGCTTTTCCGACAGAATCAGAATTACCCTGCTGCAGATTGTTTCCAGTCTGCTGTGTTGTCACGCTGACAGGCGCATAGACATTCACGCCGCCTGCGAATACACCTGCAGGCGCACCACCAGCACCAACATACCCGCCTGAAGCATAACCACGCATCATCCGGTACAGGTTGCTCACGCCGATGCGGCTGGTTGCCTCTTTGGTGAAAACGAATTCGCCGCGGTGGACAACCCCCGCGGGCTCGTACTTACCACCATGCCCGGTATAACCACCACCATCAAAGCCAGAGGGACGATAGGAAGGAACGGCAAAAGACTGACCAGAATTTGAAGAACTGCTCCCGCCGCTGATCCACCCCATTGCAGCCTGAAAGGTGTAGGCCACAATAAGCTGATCGATGACCTGAGCGATCATCTTCAGAATGGATGTGGTGAATTCCTTAAAACTCGCTTTGCCGGTGGTATTCAGCAATGTCAGCTGATTTGCCAGCCCCCCGAAGGTAGCCTGGGATATTTGTTGAACAGAGGAAAATACATTAGTGGCGGAATCCTGATACTCTGCCCAGCCCTGTTTGGCGCCGGCCAGCCAGTTACCGCGCAATGCGTCCTCGGCTTCATAGGTGGCTTGCTGTTCCTCCAGCACCTTGCGCTGCGCACCAGGATTGAAGGCGTACGTTTCACTCAGCTTTTCAAGCGTGCTTCTTCTGTTCGCTTCCCTGCCAGAAAGTCCGTCGGCCTGAGCCTTGATCCCCGCCCGGATCGCACTCTGCTGCTGAGCGAATTTATTGGCCTGATCTGCCAGATTATTCAGCTTCTGCTGCCGGGCGACCTTATCACCGAGATCTGCCAGCTGACGTTTGTATTCCAGGGTTTCGTTTTTGTGGGCCAGCAGTGATTTTTCCTGGGCGGAGAGCTGGCGGCGGCCGGCCGCTTCCTGCAAAACAGCATACTGATTTTCTGCCTGCCAGAGATCCCGACGTTGCTTACTGATCACGTCGTTGACGTCTGTATGCTGCTGGAGGGTTTTCAACTGAGCCTGCAGGGTCAGTAATTCGGCCTGAGCCCCTTCCTCTGCTTTACTCCCCGCGGGTGTTGTGTACTGCCTCCCTTTCGGCGTTTTAGGGTCTTTGTACTTCGCATCAATACTTGCGCGAATTTTTTCTATATCGCTGGCTGTCCAGCGGGTCGCAATCCCATCGATCGCATCTTGCTTGTTTTTCTCAACAAGCTTATTAAATTCGGCCTGGGCGCGAGCCCGTCTCTCTGCCGGCTTGAGGCCTGATTCCAGAAGTTGATTAAACTGCTGCTGGTTCCTGATGGCTTGCTGTTGTTGTTCGTTACGCAGCTTCTCGCGTGCCGCGGCTAAACCTTCCTTAGCGTATGCTTTGTCGGCTTCATCATAAGTTTGTTTCAGCAACTCAGCACGTTGAGTGGCAATACGCAAACGTTCTGCATCAGCCTTAATGAGGGGGTTATTACCGGAATAGTTGGGATCGACGTTCAGGTTGGCGGCCAGTTGCCGGCGTTCTTTTTCCGCTGCCTGCCAGTCTGCAAAAGCCCCCTGCCGCTTCATGGCCGCATCAGGATTACGACCAATGCCCATCATGGCATCCCAGGCGCCGCTGGCGGCATTTTTCACCCAGTTCCACGCCGTTTCCAGTGTCCCCAGGTTTTCCTTCACCGCATTCGCACGCTGGATAACGCTGTCGGAATAGGCGCGCATCGCAAGCTCGGCAGCGCGCTGCGAATCCCCCATTGCCTGAGCAGCTGAAATCTGCTCAAACTGACTTGCGGTCAGAAAATGCAGAGATTCATTCAGCGTTGCGACCGCATTAACCGGATCTTCTTTTAGCCGCTTAAACTGGTTAATGGTTTCATCCACCGCCTGGCCGGTAGCCTGTTGAAGCCTCGCAGCCACATTGGCAATCCGTTCGACGTCGGCGCCGCCGAATGCCCCGCTTCCCACAACCTGCGCTAATACGGCTGCCGCGGCGTGCTGAGTGACTCCATTTCCTGAGATGTTCCGTGCCAGCGCCTGCAGTTGTCCCGAGGTTTTACCGGCATAGTTCCCGGTGAGAATGAGCTGTTTGTTAAACTCCTCGGCTTCCTTCCCGCCCTCATACCACGCCTTTCCCAGCAGAACGACGGATGCCGCTATGCCACCGACCACGCCAGCGATCCCCAGTCCGCGTAGCGTCATCATTTTTTCGAGCCACCCGGCCTGATTCGCCAGGGTTATCCCGGAGCCACGCAGCGCGCCGAAGTTGCCCCGCAATAACTCTCCAGCCAGAACACCAAGCTCCCGACGTGCGCCGGCGCTCTCGAGACCAAGGCTGTGCGTTGCGACCTTTGCCGCTTCCAGTTTGCGGATATAAACTTCAGCAGCATCGCTGGCGCCTACCTGCGCGGCTTTCATTCTCAGCAGCTCAGTACCTGATAGTTTTTGTTCGACCACCTGGGCCTTAAGCTGGCGAAGAAATTTTTCGCGAGCCAGGTTCGCTTTTTCCTCTACCTGCTGGAGCTCTTTCTGCCTCGCAGTAGTATGGGAGATCAGAGAAAGGTAATCGCCCTGGGTAATATTTCCCTGCGCGCGTGCCTTACGGAATTGTTCCTGGATACTGGCAAGCGTTCGTGTTTCGCCGTTGAGTGTTCTGACACCATCTATCTGCCTGAAGAACGACTCCGCAAGCGCATCCTGCCGCCGCGCCAGCGCCTCTGCCTGAGCGTCGTTCTCCCGATAACGCTGGTTTAACCCGGTGACGCGCTGGTAAGTCTCATCGACCGATTTGGAGACCCGCTGCAATTCGTTCTGAAGCCCGGCGGCGGCATCCGCCTGCCGCCTCTGCATATCGGACACGGCGCCGGCACCGGCATCGCTTGTCGTTTTAAGCGCGGTGATTTGCGCCTCTGCCGCACTGCGCATGCGCGTCTGCACTTTTTCCGACTCATTCGCCACACCGGACAGTTGCCCCTTAATCCTGGCAATCTGTTCGGTGAATGTGGCGCTGTCGACATCCAGGTTAATGACAAGGTCGCTAATCTGCTGGGCCATATCTGGTGCCTCCTGTAATTCCCTCCGCGGCCAGCATCATGGCTTCATCGTCCTGTATATTATCCGCTGCAGCCTCAGCGGAGGGAGACAGCAGGCTGAAGTGTGCAGGGGTGATGTCTGGATCCCGGTATAAGAAGGTTGAAATGGTGTAAAGCAGCCCGGAGAAGTGGGCATCGAGCTGCGCGTCCTGAAAAAAACGCTCCCGGTAAAAGTGATGCCAGTCGCCCAGCTCGGAGGACGTCATGCCAGCAAGCATGGCGCGCCAGTCAGGTCGCCCGAACTCACGCGCCAGCTTCAGGACAAAATCAAGCTCGCTGGCTAGGGCTTTTCCGCTGTAACAGGTTCATCACCCAGCACGGTGGTATCAATATCTTCATCCGTAGATTGCTCTTCTTCGGCAACCGGCGCCAGCATGCCGGAGAGCAGCTTGATCTGCATTTCCGCTTTGCCAATCGCTTCCGGCGGCCAGGTACTCATCACCTGCTGGTGGAGCTCCTCTTCAGAGGGCCCTTTAGGATCGTTATGCCAGAGCGAGAGCGCAATCAGGCGCGCGCCTGCGCGGATACTCATACTGACCAGCCCGGCGGACATTTTCTGGTCATCCACGTCATCAGAAATGGCGGATAAGGCTTTTTCTTCTGCGGCCAGATATTCGAGATAAGTAATGCGCTGCAATGCCGACAATTCGGTGATCGGCACCGTAGCGCCGTTATGGGTAAATTCGTCTTTTTTCAGAAACATGCTCATTCCTCTGTTATCAGGAAGCCGTCACGGTGGTTTTGCAGGTCGCCACAAAATTACCGTCATTACTCATGACAATAATGTCGGCAGCACCAGGTGCCACGCCGGTGACGATCAGAGATTTGCCACTCACGACCACCTTCGCTTTCGAGCTATCCGAGGTCGCTGCGCGGAACGACTGCATCGACGCGCTGGCAGGCAGGAAAGTAACATTTAGCGTTGTGGTGGTGCCGACTGCCACGCTGGCCGTTGCCTTATCGAGTTTGATCCCGGTCACCGCGATCGGCGGATTACCGCTTTCTTCCGCCAGTTCAGGTTTCCCGGTATTGGTGATTTTGGCTGTACGGGTGATCACTTCCTTCGCGGGAATGGCTTTACCCAGGCTACTGCACCACCCTTTGAACACATCCACGGTGCCATTCGGGTATTTAATTTTGTAGGCCCGCACATCGCCATCGACAAACCAGGCCACCAGCGACTTTTGCCCCTCTTCCCCTGGCTTCCAGGCCAGGGTTAAAGACGTATCACCTGCCGATTTTGCCCCCTGCGCTGTCGCAGTCCAGTCTGCGTTTTCATCGTCAAGGTAGGTGTCATCGTAGGACTCCGCCGTCATTTCGCCCGGCGTCAGTTCCTTAATTTTCGCCAGGCGCTGCCAGTCAGCATCGGAAAGCGGGTTAGCGTAGGGGTTCCCCGTTCCGGTATACAGCCAGAGCGTGGTACCAGCCCCTTTTACCGGGGCCATTGGATTAGGAGTTGCCATAAAATTCCTTATCTAAAATAAGTGAGGGTATAGGTCAGATCGACCGATCCCCAGGTGGCCATTTCGTCATCACGCTGGTAGTCGTAGCCCATGGGGATCATCGTTTCGATTAAGGGAAATAGCGCCGGGATAGTTTCAAGAGCCGGATACACCTTCTCTTCCATCCACGCATCCAGCGCGCTATCCGGCGTGGTGGATTTCAGAAATACCTCGATATGAAGGACTGCTTGCCAGCTATCCTCATCCAGGCTTTCTCCCGTGTATTCGGCATCCGTCAGATAGACTGCGAGCGCCGGTAGATCCTGCTCTTCCAGAAAGACAGGGCGTCCGTCAAACCATGTCACACGGTCCGGAATGGACGTCTTTAACTGGTCCAGAACAGCAAGACGAATAGCGGTGTGTTTGCTCATCGCTTCAGGTGGATCCTCAGTTGATTTTTCAGCGCGGACGACAGCTCCTTCGGCATGTCACTGTCGATAAGCTGCTTTGATATAGCGGTGAAGTTTTGGGTTAACGGGGTTTCGAGAGGAACTTTCACAACATCAATCGGGTAGCGGGATTTACCCAGACGGTGCATCACCTGCCACCGCCCGTTCGCAAGCTGCTGGATAAATGCATTTTTGAAAATGTACGGTCCAATACGAAGCACACTCCCGCGCCCGCGTTTTTCGCCTTTTCGCCTCGAAAGCTGCACCCGTGCAGCACCCAGTTTGATTGCAGGCAGGTTCCCTCTGTTAATACGAATGGCCGCCACCAGACGATCAGGTTTCGCGCGCTTAAGACGCGACCGCTGCCGGACCAGCCTCACCGGCAACCCTTTTTTGCGGTTATCACCAACCGTTGCTTCTTTCGCCACCTTGCGGCTACCTTGCGTAATTGTTCGCCCGGCAACCCGGTTAAGCGCCTGCGCGGTAGCCGTCGGTACCATCAGTCGGCTCAGACTGTTCAGATTCTGGATAGCACGCTCAAGACCTTTCAGAGACATGATTCACTCCAGCCAGATTTGAGGCTTTCCGTTAAAAAACTGATAGCGGGTAACGATCCAGTCTTTACCGTCATATTCCACGGCATCGTTTCTGGCGGGCCGATAACCAGCAGCAAACACGACCAGCACCGTGGCGGCTCCGGAAAGTGCGCCCATCTCCTCCAGCAACTCAGCAGGCACGACGTCAACGCTTATGCCGTTAATGACCGCTTCCTTGCCCATTTTTTTGAGGGTGGCGGCATCCATCCGGGCCGCCATCTTGTCGAAAGGGTTAGGCATTGATCTTGACGTCAATGACGGTACTGTTTGCGCCCGCATCTTCCCAGGCAACCCCAGCAAAAACTGCGCCTGTTGCTTCCAGCTGTACCTTGCCCGCCTTGAAATACACCTTCTTTCCCGCTTTAATTTCATCAGCGGGCAGCTTCGGCAGCTGGAATACCCCTTCAGTAAGACCATCGCCAGTATCGCCGCCGGGAATATCAGTGATCGCGATAGCAATCAGCTCACCGACAACAACAGCTGCCCCACTCAGAATCGGTTCCTGTCCGGCATTAACCAGATGAATCGTCTTTCCTTCCTGCACAAAGTTTTTAGCCATAACATCTCCTGGCAGCCCCGCAGGGCTGATTTCAGGTATAAAAAAAGCCCTGATGGGCTAATGAGATATGAGTTGGCAGAGAATTACTTGCCAGTTGATTTCGCCAGGCCGCGGAAGTCTAACGGCGCAACACCCGCATCGATACGCACCTTCGTGGCGATCCCGTCGGTATTGAAACCTTCCTGCTGGTCAATGTAAGGCGTGTCAACACCATTCAGATAAGCTACTTCGATGGTATCGGTGCCTTTCGCAGCGGCCAGGTACCAGGCGTTCGGATCCTTGTCATCCAGCCGTGCTTCAGCAATCACTTCGGCAAAGTTCTGGATAGGGTTAATGATCCCGGCGTTAATATCTGCGCCCTTAACGCTTGCCGATTTAATGGTCTGACTGGCAATCGTTTCGAGCCCTACCGGCACCAGCATGTAAGCTGGACGAATATTCAGCGATCGTTCCCCTTCTTTCTGCAGGCGCATCAGTTTGCGGGCATCATCAATGCTCGAAACAGAAATGGCGCCAGAGGAGAGGTTTTTGTGATCGGCATGGAACAGCGGTTTGCCGTCGGACAGTTTCGGGTTATCCAGCAGAATCGCATATACCAAATCACCAATGGTAGCTTTCGCAGCACGTCCCATTTTCGCCGGGACGTCAGTCAATGCGTTCAGATCATCGTTGATAATCGCCTGGCGGGTAATTGAGAAAATTTCCCCATAGGTAGCCAGTGCGATCGTTTCGCCTTTATCGCCCGTGGTCACATATTTATATTCAGCCCCTTCGCGAACCTTGCGGAGGGAGTTAAAACCGCCCATTCCAACGCGGTGAGCAGTTTTAAAATCAGACAACTGACCTTTCTTCGTCCACAGATCAAAGGTCTCTGCTGCCTCATCCCACCCCTGCAGAAGCGCCTTATTCGCCACGTCGAGCAGAATATTGCCAAAATCAGAGGTACTGTGAGTCAATGCCAGGCCAACCATCTGCATCGGATTGTAACTGGCGACCCCGATACCGCGTTCCGTCAGTGCCATACGCGCATACTCACGTAGCGTCATCCCGTTGTACACGTTATCGCGCTCCTGATTTTCATACCCTGCACGGGCCATCAGCGCCTGGCGGATGCCATCGCCAACAAAATTCCCGTTCCCGGCATAAATGTGCGGCTGTTCGTTTTTGTTCGATGGAGTAGCAGCCTTGCCCAGAGCAGCCAGCAGAACATCTTTCGCCTGCTCCACAGTGCAATCGGGGTCCGCAATACACTGGTTTTGCAGCTCCTGGTGCTTACCGCCGAACATAGCAAACAGATCATTAATCCCGTTCACACGGTTACGCTGTTCGGCATAAACCTGCGCCCGGATAGCATTCTCATCCACAGCGGCAGGCTGAGGGGCGGTAGGTTGGTGTGCCTGAGGTTGTGGTACAGGCTGCTGCGGTTCGCACTGGGTGGAATTACGCGGCGGGGTGACCATATTACGAATGCTGTTTGGCATTTTTTCAAATTCCTCAATACGTTTTGAATGAATACAGGCCATTGCCTGAAGGGATGGGATCACCTGGTCAGCAAAACCCATGGCAAGGCATTCAGCGCCATCCAGCCAGGTTTCGTCTTCCAGCATTGCGGCAATCTCATCAGAGGTTTTTCCGGTTTTTGCTGCATAGGCGGGGATTAAGACCGATTCAACTTTATCCAGCAAATCAGCGTAGTCGCGCATGTCGTTGGCATCGCCGCCGGCAAAGCCCCATGGCTTATGGATCATCATCATGGTGTTTTCCGGCATGATGACCGGATTACCCACCATTGCGATGACAGAAGCCATGGAGGCAGCCAGGCCATCTATGTGAACGGTGATTGCGGCACCGTGATGTTTCAGGGCATTAAAAATGGCGATGCCATCAAAGACATCGCCACCAGGCGAGTTAATGTGAAGATTAATATGGCTGACATCACCCAGCGCTTTAAGGTCGTTAACAAACTGTTTGGCCGTCACTCCCCAATAACCAATTTCGTCATAGATATAGATATCCGCTTCGTTGTTGGCGCTCGCCTTCATACGGAACCACGTATTACTTTTTACGCTTGCTTTCGGACGTTGAAGCGTCCAGTTCTTTGGCATCGGCACTGGTGCCTCCTCTGTCATTGGCAGGATCAGTATCAAATATCAGCCCCTGCTCACGGTTTTCATCGATTTCGGCCTTCCGGCGTGCTTTCACATCATCGGGATGACGCCCGCTGGCACGAACCCAGTCTGATTCCGTCGCAGCGCCACCGCGTATTTGAGCCTTCCAGGCATTAGCCTCCTTGACGGGATCAATCCATGGCATGACCGGGCCGGAATACACAGCGGTGTATAAGGACTCAATATCCAGCCCGCGTGGTAACGTGATTTGGCCGCTGGCGACAGCCATCTTCAGCCAGGCGCGATACATCGGACGTGTCACGGCGCCAATAAACCAGTCCTGGAGAATGAGATATCCGTCTGTCGATTCCACCAGCTCCTGCCGCTGAGCACTGTAAGTGCCGTTATAGTTTCTGGCGGTACTGGAAAAACTCAGACGGCTGCCCGCGGACACAGCTCGCAGCTGGCCGTTGCGGAAGGTTTCAAGATTGGGATTCGGGCGATCGGATTTGACCATGCCGATATCCTCGCCGGGCAGCAGGTCGTCGTAGATAATGCCGGGCTGAATATTCAGCTCACGATCATCATCCTTACCGGCGTTTTCATCCCAGCTTTGCCCATCCCCTTTTTTGATATACATCCCAAGGGCGGCGGCGATGCGTGCTGCAGTCAGTTCAGCATCTTCGTATTCTTTCAGAGCACTGAGTCGCATAAGAACGCCGGACAAAAGCGACGTTCCGCGCGTCTGATGCAGCCGGCGGACAAACTTCAGGTGGAGCATGTTTTCCGCATCAACCCGTTTCGTTTCCAGTTGCCTGCCAGAGATCGGCAGGCTTTTATAAACCAGATAGCCCTTTGGCCTGCCCCAGTTATCGGTATATACCCCCTGATTTAGCTTGTCTGACTCGTTGCTGGTCTGGGGAACAAAATCAGCCTCAAGCGCTTCCAGCCAGAACGGCACCCCGGCGGTAGGCGTCAGGCCATTGCCTGTGCCGCTGACGATCTGTGCAAAAACCTCCCCGTCGCGCAACCAGCTGCGTAACATCAGGCGCTCCAGCATGGGGCGGGTAAACTGATGGGTCACTTCCGGTCGAATAGACCATTCCCCCCATTTCTGCCGGATATCCGCCGCCAGCTTTTTAGCGATCTTGCCATTCTTGAGCTTCGGATGCGGCTCCACGATAATCCCGCTTTTACCTACCACCCGCTCTTCAAGCTTATCGAAAATGCCAATCACTAAATCGTGGTTATTATCAAGCCACCTCGCCTGCTCACGGAGAGAGACGGCCCCCATCTTGCTGAGCTGGTCAGCGGAACGATTCTCTCTTCGGGCTTTGTGGGTGCGGGTGGGCTTAACGGCTTCATATGCCTGTATCATGGCGCGGGATCTTAGCCTCGCAGCCTTCCAGCCGGGAGAAATGACACCTATCGCATCATCAAGTAAAGACATTAAAACCTCGCCAGTTTGTAGCCAGGCCGCCCCCGGCGCTGATTATTCAGGGAAGTAAGACGCCGCTCCCACTCCTGCCGCCCTTTACGGATTTCGGACAGGTTTTCCATGGTCATTTCCTGACCGTTAAATTTGATGGATTTGCCATCCAGTACCGCCATCTCCGCTTCGGCATAGCGCTGGATCATGGCCTCAATATCACTTTTATTCATAACCAGCCTCCTGAGGTGGCCCATGGGTTAGCATCATCAGTTACGGTTTTTTTGCGTTTGCCCTTTTTGGTCTGGACCGGCGCTGGCGCCGGGGGTGCTTCTTCGCCAGTTTCCGGCGGCACGTTCTCCATCCACGTTTCCCGCCGCGCCCAGTCAGGCGCATCAGGCCATTTAATTTTTTCGTATCCGCGAAGGATAACCAGCGCATCAGCGTAAACCAGCAGGTCAAAAGCTTCGTTGGCGCCGCGACCCGGCTTGCTCCATTTGCCATCAGAATCACGCTCCTCGTAAGTCAGTTCGTCGTAAAACCAGCTCCCCAGCCACTTCGGGAAATGGATGTAATTCGGCCCCGGTGTTTCGCGCCACAAGGCATTGTTTACCCGGTCTTTGAGGTCATTGGTTTGCAGCAGATATAGCGGGACATCCCCAGCGGCTTTCGCCCGGCGCGCCGAACGGCCGGTGTTATCTGGCAGGGATTGGGTGATCAGCTTTTCGCGTCGATGACCGTCACCTTTAAACAGGTAAACATTCCGGCCAATTCCCTCCCGACGGCATTTACGCCAGAATCGGTAGGCATTATCGGTGACACCATCCTCACCGCCGGAATCGACTGCCATTGCCATCAGGCGCATACACCGGCGGGGATCGGATGCCATTCGCCACGTCTTGTAAAAGACATCGGTCAGCAGCAGATCCCAGTCCTCCGGATAACTGGCTGGATCGATGGGCAGGCTTTCGCCGTTAGCGTCGCAGCGGAGTGACTGGCGGATGTTATAACGGTCCACCAGCCACCGTTCGCCCATGCTTCCGTAGCCAGTGACCTGAACGACAAAGCGGCGATTACGTCCCCCCTGAACGTCAACCGTTGCCACCAGGAAACAAACACCATCAGGCACACAACGTTTCGGGACATCCTCGGCCCGCTGTTCGAGCAGTTCGCTTTTACGCTGTTCGGTACTCGCCCGCGGCAGATAAGGGCGACCAAAGTCAGTGTTAACGACCGTTTTTAGTGTTTCTTCGCTATGGGTTTTTTCGTATTCCTGTTCAGCCGCCAGATATTTATAAATTAGCTGTGACCAGGTCTGGTAAGCAGCTGCTGGCCCTTCCATCCAGAAAGAAGCAATGCGTGACCGCCGCCCCTCCCCTGTAATGTTTCCATCCCGATCAATTGACTGCCCGTCACGTAGCCAGACGCTTTTCATGTTCAGCTCGCGCTTCATCGCAGGAAGCACTTTTCCTTTGCAGGCCGGGCATTGCAGATAGGCCGCTTCGCTGGCTGTGACCAGGTCCGTCGTGTCACGGTAGCCAGTCATGTTGGCAACTTCAGGCTGAAAATATTCCCCACAATGCGGGCAAGGCCAGTAAAGCCGCCGGCGGTCCCCGCGGTTATACAGCGACAACACGCCCGTTGTGGGCGGTGCTTCATGGGGTGAACTCTGCCGCCATTTCGTATCGAGAATGTCGCGGCCAGGTGAGCTTTCGACCAAGGTCATCCCCGATGACATAAATGTGGTGGTACGTTTGGAGGCAAGCGAGAATCCGTCCCCCTCCCCGTCGATGTCCTCCGGGAAGCGGTCGTAGTCGGTGAGAGCAACAAATTTATAGTCCGACGAGGACATAATATTGACTGAAGGCCAGCCTAGCTTCAGATAGTTACCTGCACGGAATGTGCGATCGTGAACGTTGTTATCGTTACGGCGAGGGCTCAGTCTTGATTTAACCTGCGGGCTGCAACGGAATGTGCGATCAAGACGCTTTTTTGAATGTTCGCGCGCTTTCTCTTCGGAGACCTGGATTACCAGCATATCAGCCGGGTCACAAACGATGCTGTATACAATCCAGCCATCAATCAGGCCAATAGTCTTACCCGTTCGTGCCGGGCCGACAAACACCACAGCATCATACTCGCGTGACGCCAGGCAATTCATTGGCTCGATAACATAAGGGGCCAGATTAGGATCCCACGGGACCGAGTTACCAGCGCCCATTGGCACACGCATATACTCGGCCACCGCGTCGGCAACCAGCATGCGGCGTGGCGCGCGTAAAATTCCGGAGACATCCCGACGGATCCCCCTGGCGGATGCCCGCTTTGCCATCAGTCCTCCTCTGGCTCATCCTCCTCTGCTTCGGCTTCCATGACCTTCTGGGCCATCTGGTCGCGCAAATCGTCAATCACACTTTGAACACGGGAAACCGCTGCAGGTGGAAGCGCACAATCGCGCTCGAGTACATCAGGGAGGGTTTCAAGCACCATCACTACAGCTTTTGCCATTACTGAAAACTCCCTGGCAACTTCATCTGCCGGGATCAGTTGCCCCGTATCCTGCTCAAACTTAATCCGCTCGTTCTCTGCTTTCCAGTGCGCCAGCCTGTCAGCCGGCGGCATGTCCTCAAGATTTGTTGAAACCGTGGGGATCATTAACTCAGCCAGAACGTCGGTAACTAAATACAGTTTTAGTTTGCTGTTGCTGCCTGGCGCCGGCTCAACATTTTTCAGCCTGGCGGCCACTGTCTGACGGTGGACATTGGTTATGCCCGCCAGCTGATTGATATTCAGCTTCAGAGAAGCGATTTCCTGATCCATGATGATGAACACTTTTTAACCATTTCGACATCATTGCAAAACAGGCATCAATAAAATCAACAACCTGTGCAAATGATGATGATGACCATGGATCCAGAAAACCAGCCGATTCCCGCGAGCGCGCCGCCCCGTGGAAGGCCACCCCGCCGGGAGGACCCATTGGATAATGATTATCGTTTGTAATTGCTGGGCAATTATCGAGGCCGCTCATTGAACAGCCTCTGTGAATACTCAGCCTGCAGATGAGCCACCGTCGGCCTGCAATACACTTTCAGGGATACGCTCCGCCAACGGCACATTGTTGAAGATCTTCAAACCACTGAATCCAAGGTATGTAGAGGACTGGCTGACGTTACCCGCGATAAAGTCGCTCACATCTGCCATCAATCCATTAACGACGGCCTCGGTATTCACTCGCCAGTAGTTTTCGAGGGCAATCAGCAGTGGATCTGAGCCATTACTTATCGTTTGTTCACCAACGGAATAACCCTTCTTACCAGACTTGTCAGTAATGCATTGCAGCGTATTGCTCTGCACAGCCACCATGTCTGTATTGTTTACCTGCACAGTGAACATTGCGACTTTACTCCCCTCATCACTCGTGCTGGATGCATAGAACAGTGTGAGGGTTAGATCATTACGGTTAAACATTACTGGCTCCTGTTACGGTTACGGTTGCGATGACGGGAACGGCGTTCTGCCCTGGGGGCACTATCATCAGGAGGCATAAGCTCTCCTTCCTTCACTGTCACCGTTTTTTCGGCGGCCGCTGGTGGCTGCGCCGGTTCTGCCGGGACATATGGCTCACCACCAGCCTCAATCTCAACCTTGAGATACGGGTTATTTTTCATACTATGTGTGAAGTGAACCGCGCTTACCGGCAAATCCATGTAGGATTTACCATCCCGCTCGAGGGCCACCAGCTTCCCGTCTACGTATTCAATTTTTAAGCTCTTCATCGCGTTACCTTTTGCGAATAAAAAAGCCCCGCAGATGCGAGGCTATACAGTTGATATCCCCACAAAGGGATAAACACCATCTTATCCCTTATTGGGGATAGACGTTCTTACTGATTCGTAAATCCGCTCACAGGTCATTCCTGCTGTGTAGCGTTCGTCAGCGATTGCAGCATACCGTCGAGTTTCTTCTGCAAGGTTTCCAAGCATGTCGGCGAGCACTCCGGCGGTGGCGCCGGTTGTTTTGCTTCTGACGGTAGCGGCAAGACTTGCGGTGTGGCTTGCGGCGTCCAGGCGGGTGGCAAGGTTTTTTGCCTGCTGCCGCAGCTGGCTAACAGTATCAGAGAGATTAGCGGCAGCAGTACGCGCTGCAGCTGTTTGCGCTTGAGCATTTTTTACAGCCTCATCGCGGGCGATTAAACGCCCTTGTTCAATTATCCGGGCGGCGGTTTGCGCGTTAACTTCCTGGGACGATTCGGCGCTATCACGTTCTGCCCACCGCTTTTCCCATGCCCGATCGCTCCAGGCTAAACCAGCAACAAAGGCACCAGCGATAATCATTACGGCGATAGCTGGCTTTAAGTAGGCTGCATTCACTGGTCAATCCCCCAGCACGTCAGCGCACTTTCCTGATCCCGGCGAGTTACCTGCCCATAGCAGTTATTAGAGCGTATGCGGCAATCCTTCCCACCGTCCTTAATCCACCAGCGAATCGCTTCACATGCGCCTTTACGGTCGCCAGCGTTAATCCGCTGGTAGAACGTAGACGAGAAACATTTACCTGGGCCGATGTTATACGGGCAGAAGCTGGCAATACCTACCTTCTGCGGGGCGGTAAGCGATACCTTGATATTCCGGTCTACCCAAGCCAGCGCCTTTTTCCGCTCGATGGCATTTACCTGCTTGCACTGCGCCTCAGTTGCTCTTTGCCCTTTAACGACGGACTTGCCATCGATGGTCGTTACGCCATGGCACAATGACCACACACCGCCGGGATCAACAACTGCCACCAGCGCATTACCTTCTTTCTCGCTGATGAACTGTTCAAAAATTACTGGAGCGGATGCTCCGGCAAGAATCAAGCCAACGACCGCCGCACTTAGCTTATTTTTCAATGCCGTTGACGTTACCATTAAGACGGTCCTCCCTTTCCTTACGGCGGTAATACCAGTTAACTGCACAGGTAATGACGGTACAGGCGATACCGACAATTATTGCCCAGTCACTGAGACTTAACCCTGCAATTCTATCGGCCAATATCCAAGACACACCTTTTACTGTTTCGGCATATGCCTTCGCTGATACACCGCAGCCGGCAAGCGTGGTTCCTGTTCCATATGAAAGTCTGCTGTATATGATGCTCATTCTGATCATAGCCTCACCTCCGATATTTCGGATGGCTCTGTGATTGATGGAATGGATTATGACTTTTAGGCTCTTATGGAAATGCAAGTGTAATACCAAAAGTCTTAAACTAAAAAAGGCCGCCGATTGGAAGCCTTTATAATAGCAACAAGCCATTCATTTTTATTTTGTAGGTTTAGGCCCTAACGTAAATTTTGATTTAGTTCCTTTTCTCAATCTTTTAACATCAGGAAAAAGCTCTACCAATCTATTTGTGCATTGAGTCAAAGATTCAGTACAAATAAAAACACCCATAATCATATAACCAAAATCATAGTTATTAAAACAACCGGTACCTCTCCCGTTTGGCTCCATTTTATAATATGACATAGGAAGTATATGCGTATAATGAGATAAAAAATCAAACATAATCTTAAATTGCTTTGGATCTTTCCCCTGTTTAATCAGTAACTCATCTCGATTAGGGATCGTAAGGGCTTTTCCAGCCAAGCATCGCTTTCTGGTTCCTTGATCAAGAGTCATAAAAAATGGGTTATTACTAAGCCTCTCAGTAATTATTTCTTGTTGTTCATTATAAAATCTCAACGCTTTTGTATTACCACTGGATGTAAATAACTCAATTCTCTTTGCACAATCATTCATGTGCATAACATTCAACTTTGCTGACCACTCATCAGTTGAATCTGGATTCTCAGCTAAATACATAAACAACAACTCAGCTTCGATAATCGCTCTTACATGGGTTGCAATAGAAGAAAAATCCCAAAAATCATAATCCCTCTTCGCCCACCTAGATTTGGGTACGTTAGAAATCATTATTGATGCATGAATACAAATTCGTGAAAAAATATAAGTCGACCACCCTTTATAAGCTTCAGCCATTCGCACTCCAACCCCCTGACTTACAGCATTCGCTTCACATACCGCTTTATCAAACTCCCTCAGGTAGTGGTGGAAGTCATCCATCGAAAAATCATTGCGTTCAAATGGATTTTCTGGGCTATCTGTTTTCATGCGTCACCTGTCCGAAAGAATTTATTTAAACAGGTGAATTGTAACGCAAAAACCCGCTCAATGGCGGGTTCATAAGTTTTTGGCAGCATATCAAATTAGCTTTAAATATCGCTCATTTTGTTGCATTTTGCAAGCTCAATTGTAGAAGATAGCCAAATTTAGTCACATTTTTCCGTTTTGGTGTCTTCTATTTGCTCATGATATCTGTAGATGATTTGCAATGCATTGCTATCCATCTCAACGAATGCCCTTTTAAGCCGTTCCCAGTGCCCGGCATAAACCCTTTTCCAGGTTGAGCGGTCAACTGAAACCATACGTGCCAGAGCTGCGCCAGCGTAGGCTTTATACGTTTCATTATTCCGGGTCGCTGCAACCTCCTGACCAGCCAACCAGACCAGTCCCACAAGCTTTTTTATTACTCTCGATTGGATCGCCCTGCCCACTTGATAGCTCTGGTATTCAGTCCAGACGTGTTCGCACATCAACGTCTGGTAACGGAAATTTAGATCGAAGCCATAGCAATAGCGCACCCATGCCTGGTGATGTTCTTCCAGCAGGTTTACAGCGCGCCGCCACGGCGAATAACCGAATTCAATATCATTGATGGGCGGCATTGGTCGACGGCGGCTACGGGTCTCAATCACATAAACTGGAGTAGTCAGTGCCTTAACCACCGACGGGCCACAACCGATTCCCCCATCCAGATCGACAAGATGGCGAGAGCACCGTGGATTTTTATTTTTGTCTGCTGGTGGATTCTCGCTAAATGCCTCGAGTTGTCCCTTTGTTGCACCGGATAAATCCAACAACGCTCGACGCACTTCAATACGGGTATATTCCAGATTTTGTAGGTTCATACTGCTCAATGCTCCATACACTATGCTTTTATAATTGCGCCGATCGCCAGCACCCGATCCAGGAAACGCGCAAACAGTTCTAACTGCGTGCCGTATTTCTTCTCGAATGCCGCAAGATCGGTATGTAATTCTTCGTGGCACACTCTGCACAGTGGGATCACGAAGAGGTCATGTGCTTTTGTTGCTGTACCGCCCATACCATGCCCGATGATATGGTGCGGGTCGTCTGCCGGGCGGCGGCAGCCCTCGCAGGGTTGCGTTTTAACCCAACGAGTGTACTGCTCACAGGTCCAACGGCGCCGCTTCGGTCGCAGCATGAACGACTCTGGTGATTCAGGATCCACCTTTAATGCCAGAATCTCCGCCTGCTGCTCGGTCTGCAGGAATTCGTTATTCCTGCGCTTCGTCGCAACTCCTGCAGGTTTCACTTTCTCCTGCAGAACGCTGGTGGCCGCTGGCATCGGAATAATGTCGCTTTCTTTATAAACTGATAAAAATGGCTCCTCCGGCATACGCAGAGCGCGCTGCGCCATGGTCTCCGTAATGGTGTCGGCAATACCAGACTGCACAGCCCACCAACACAGCTCAGCGAGAGAAAGAGAACGTTCTTTGTTGTAGCCAAGGGCGATCAGTACAGTATCAATAACCCAGTCGATGACGTTTTTCAGCGCCAGATCCTGGAGTTCCGCTGTAGTCTGTTCACGCAAATTATTGTCGCAGTACCAGCACACCAGAAGCGCACCGGGCGGGTACCGCATGGTTACCAACTCAGCGTGGTGGTATTCGGAGTGAGGATACTGGCATGCCTTATGCCGGTAATTAAGCCAACGCTCAAGCGCTGATAACCCACCAGCAGCCTGGATCACGCGCTCATCGGAAAAGAACACATGAAGGGTGGGATCCTCTGCCAACGGCTGCCGGGCATCAGGAAGACGTCCACTGGGTATCTTTTTCATGCTTGCCGGCGGCATTTCAACAAGAACCCGGCCGGCACCGAATAACGGCATTAATTCACTACCCGGCTTAAGCAGCACAATTCCAAGATGGCGTGCAATATCGACGTTAAGCAAAGCTCGCATCAGTCCCTCCACATCTTCTGTATGTAGGTCCTGTCAATCCGTGGCGGCTTCTTCGATTCCGGCAACAGCACGCGGATCTCCCACGATGTAAAGTCTCTGGACAAGCTTTTCTCAACCACACAGTTATTTTTACGGTATCGCTCCACCAGCTCTGTAGCCTCAGCCTCTGAAAGTTGCTCGTGTAAAAACCAACTTTTCTTCATGGCTGATCACCGAACAGTCGCAAAAACTCAATCGCTCTTTCACGCGCGCCGGGTTCTTCAGCGATCATTTCCTGCAGCAGCAGCACGGCGAGCATAGGCTCCTTTCGCCCGACGATGGAAATTCCTCTGGAGACGCGGCGAGAGAGTTTTATAAAATTTTTTCTCTCTAACGCACGCAGATGCAACAGGACAGCATTAGACGAGCTAACACCGAGCATATCGGCTAGCTCAGTTAGCGTAGGTGGGTAGCCATGCTGATTGATGTAGGCCACCAGCAGATCGAAAACTTCCTGCTGTCGAAAAGTTAGTTTTGAAGACGAAAGCAAACCGGCGCTCGATGAAGGAGCACCAGTCTGATGGGATTTTGATACTTCGGGGGTTTGCGTCATGGCTTCTCTCCGCGACGCAGCAGGTATAGGTTGTTCAGGCCTATGACGGGATTGTAACAGAATCAGGGGGAACCTGGTAACCAACTCCAGACTTAGCCTTTTCAATCATCTGTGAAAAAAGAGAGAGAGTCCCCACTATCTCATCCGGCTGCAAAGGCATAAACGAAACAGTGTCGCCGCGCCGGTACATCAGAGCGCGCTCACACACAGGAAAGGATGTCAGACGAGCAACGATCACCCCATCGTCGCATCTGATGATTGCATAGCCGGTGTTCGGCATTTCTTGTTTTTTACTCACAGCAAAATCCTCAAAATAAACCAGGCAAGCCACTGGACCTCAACTTAACAGAACCAGTCATCAGCGCTTTCCCAAGTGTCTTGCAGGATTTCCTCAATACGTTTTTTATCTCCGTCCATTCCACCAAGCACGGTCAACCCATCGGAGCTGGCCCGACGAATCACAAGACTGCAGTTATTAAAGTTTTGATCCAATCGCCGCAGTAGCTCCTTCTCCAGAGCAGGCACAGCGCCATCCGGCAATTTTTTTTGGCGATCAATTGTGATTTCCACTTTCATAACTAGCTCCTCACTCAAGTACTGTATAAATAAACAGTATACCTGTTAGGTAAAATGTTCAAGTTCTTAATGCCACTTTTCGCTAACCCATGCTCATGTTTAGATTGATCTTTTCTCCACAAAGGACGAAATCCGCTATCACAGGGATACAGTCATTTTTGTGGTGATCAACACCGTTGATAAGAAACGTTGCTACCTCTGGCGCTCCAGATTCCGCTCTTGGCACAGAGCGGACAATCTTAATGGGATGAAGGTCTGCTTCGAGCGAGAAGCGGACATCGAGGCTGATTTTTACATCGGTACTGATGATGGAATTTGGTTGCTTAATGTATTACAGATGCTAGCGTGGGTGCGATTAGAATAGATATCAGCTCATTAGGTCATTTTGAGAACTAGAACAATCAAAAAAATGTAGATAAAATCGCAGTGTTCAATTAAGAAACTAGCGGTAATTAAGCTTTAAATGCGTTAGTTGAGCCATGTGATTATTGATAATGAATGCTTTTGGAATGCATGGAGAGTAAAATGTTAGAACCACCAAAAAGTTACAATGAAATGTTGCCGATGCTTCATAAGGCAACTTTTATTACTACATTTCTATTTTATCTATCATTAGTTATTTTTGGCTACATGCCATTGGTTGGCATTAATGCCAAATACATCCCACCCATTAAAGACTACGAAGAGTTTATTAAGTGGATATTAACATTCGGAGTTTTACCAATTGCATTTTCAATTTTTTGGTCCATTGTTAGCGGGGCTTTAGATCTGCATAACAATGTAGCAAAAGTAGTTGGCATAAGAAAAGCATGGGATAATTATTTAATTGTTCAGCCATTGGCAAAAATCGCGAACGTTACGAGGAAATTATCTAGTGATGAATCTTACAAGGTAATGAGTAAATTGTATTACCCAGAAGTTAAAGAGTTAAAAGATAAACATTACGTTGAACTTTTTTGGAACAAAGTTTATTATTTCTGGGTTTTCTTTGAGCATACGGTGATTGCATTTATTACTGTTGTAGTAATAAGCTTTGCTAAATTAACTAATCTATTCTCTGTTACAGGCTCTTTAAATAATGTTTGGTTGTGGGTTATTTTTCTCGTCGTCTTCAATTTTCTTATTTTTATAGCATCTGTTAAGCCAAGAACCGAAAGCCAAGTAAGACAAATACCTGATGATAAAATAATAGAATTTTTTAATAAAAACAATATTTCTTAAATGGAGTTAACTTTGAACTACGAAGTGAATGGAATAACAATACGTTCAGAAAATGCAGCCAAACCTCATACTATGCCATCTAACTATCTCTGCGATCATATCAAACACTCTCTAAAAAATGGCAGCGCCCTTGATTTTGGATGTGGGAAACTTAGATATTCTGAACAATTGGTCGATAAATTTGAAACTGTGACCTTTTTAGATTCCAGAAAGCAGCTAGAAAGAGTACAAATTATAAGAGGTGTACAAACCACAATTCCACAATATGTAGCTAATAACTATAGAAAAGCTAATGTAGTTCCCTTTGAAAACATGCATAAAATAACTAGTCGTTATGATTTTATACTTTGCGCAAACGTGCTTTCCGCCATTCCATGTAAATCTACAATTGACAAAATTATCAGCGGAATTAGAGATTTATTAAAGGATGATGGAGAGGCAATGATTGTCAATCAATTTAAAAGCTCATATTTTAAGAAGTATGAGAGGGGTATTAAGCATTTACATGGATATATATACCAAAACTCTCGCAACGCATCTTACTATGGTTTATTGGATGTGGATGTCGTGAGTAAAATTTGCTTGGATAACAATTTATCAGTATTAAGCTCATGGAGCAAAGCGGGCAGTTCATATGTGGTTGTTGGTAAAAAAAAGCATGCCTAATATATTTCAACAAATATTTAACAGGCGTCATTTAGTTATCACCTATTAACTCACCTGGGTCGGGTCAACATTACCTGCACCCAGGATATATACTTTAAGCTATTGAGGGTTTCCGTACTTTGGATCAAAGCTTTTTGATAGTTCAGAACGAAGTTTTTCTGAACTGATCTAAATAGTGGTTGTCCTTTATGTTAGCAGCGTTTGCTCCAGACACGTAGGAAACCACAACAAGTCTGCTATGAGCGAGGAGCGGACGATGGTAATTGTTATCACCAACCAGGGGATGTTACTTGCATTGCGGAGTGTTAATTAACGGGAAGCAGATCAACCCAGTTAGGTTTATAAGTCACCTTCTAGATTTCTTCTTTCTTTTCTTAGGGATGATATATCCGTAGCTCTTCCCATAAGCATTGAAAGGTTGAGGGTACTTCCTGAGAATCCTATCAATGATTCGTCGTGTTATTTCATGGCTTAACCATTTGAAAGTGATAACTTTATTTTTTCTGATATCGTAATCCAAGTAACTTAATGACATCTTTTGGATGACTGGAGAGTGAGAAACACAGAAAGCGCTTGAACGACCACCCAGCATGTATATGTCATTGTGTGTAACAAAATCCTTTTTTAAGACCACTTCAAGTTGGCTATTACCATATTTATCAATACCTAGATGAACATTATCAATATCCTTTCTATGTAGGCTAAGAGCACTTTGAAAATCAGAAGAATTGTAGACTGCTATAAGATTAAGAATGATTTCATTTGGAGTTGGAATAGTTTGATAGATAAAAGATTGTTCGACGATATTTAACGATACACCGTGTTTAAAATTTTTGACGACGTCGACTGAAGAAGACCATGAGGAACTTCTTTCCGGGAGACGATAGTGGGCGAACATGCTAAATACACCATCCTTCTGCAAATTTATTTTCCTGTAGCAGGCAAAATCAACAGTTTTGTATTGAGCGGGAAGATTTACACATAGAGTCTCTAATTTTTTACCACGATTTTTAGTCGTACTGCGCTGCCAATCGTTGATAGCCTGAAGTATTTCAAGAGTGAATGGGTTACTCATACAGCATCCATATGTATTCAGAAGTGGCTAGGAATTAAATTCTACATTTTTTGACTTGTTAACACACTAGCTATTAAACAGTCTATCATATCAGTTGGCTTGTACCCTTATAAGTAACAAAGACTTATCAAATGTCTGCTTTTGGCACGAAGCGAACCTACCCACTGGTCCTCTGGTCCGCTATGAGCGAGAAGCGGACTTTTGCCTCTGTGTAAAGAGAGACGGGTAGATCTCTAAAAGAGTATGCACTGTTTTTAAGGGGTGCTTACAATAACAGCTGAACTCAACTGTTGCATCTACTATGTTTGCATAAAATTATTATATCTCCAGAAACCGGACCAAAATGTCTGGTTAATGAAAATAGATCTCATCTATAACTGTAGAATAAGCCAAAGAGCAATAACTTATTAGGAACTTAATGCATTCATCTAAAATAAATTCTTTGTACTCGATTGGCATATGCGAACTGTCTGGTAATTCACCTTGATGAACATAGCTACACCTCAAAGCATAAATAAATGATAGTATATTGGAGGATTTTGGCATATCCGCACTATTACCCATCAGTGCATTATAACCACGATTTAGGAACTGTTCTTGCTCACCTTGAGCATGCGATATTAGAATCTTTAGGTAGTGAGATAATGCGTCCTTTGCCACATCATCTGGGAGCGTGTCGGGAATGCTTCTAGTTATCGAAAATGCCCACAAAACATCTTGGTATGAAGATAAGAACCACCGTCCTGTAAAGTGTTCTTCATTGATCAGTCTTGCCTTTCCGACTGGGTTGTAAGTTAAGTCTACATTAACAAATAGATTTTTCTTTCTAGGCTTTTCGGGTTCAATCTTGCCTATCGCAGAAACTCTCAGCGTATCCAGCCATTCCTTATTGATTTGTTCTTCTGATTTTTCCTTTGCATTACCAAACCCATATTCCGTAGCAGTAGAAAGCAATTCAAAGCAGTACCACAGCTCCGATAACTTGATGGTCTTCGCATGAACTCGATTGTAAAGTTCAGACTTACTATTAGTAAAGGAGACTTCCATTGCAACCGCTAGCTGAAATCTTTCGCTAAAATTCTTTAAAAGGTTTTGCTTGTCTTCAACTATAAAATCTTTAAATGTTCCGTATAGAAAATCGACATCTGTTTGTTTAATCATGTTTCCCTCATGAACTTGAGTTTAACTAATTTATTTTACGAACACTCTTTTACCTGCCACCACAGATGCTCTTAAATCAACTTCAGGTTCGCAGGAGCCTACTCTGTATGAGTAAGACTGCTGTTGATCGTAGGCGACATCAATGAGTTCTATAAGGGACTCAGTAGCCCTCAAAGCTTCTGTAGGTATAATTCGAGGTCCATAGGTGCTCACAATGCCGGGCTTCATGTGCGCAACCTCTTCATGTCTAATCTTGACGATAGGGGCTGCAAATGACATAAACCGCTCTGCTGCTAATTTAACGTCGGCATATGTACCGGGATATGTACCTTTCTCCAACAGCATCTTAGCATTACGTACTTTCTTGGTACTATCTGCCAAACGAGCAATACGCAGAATTAATAATTCAACTATCGCATTTAGCGCGATAAGCTGATTGCCCATTTCATATCTCGTTGGGCTGGATGCCAGAGTCCCCATTAACTCCTGATGTGTGTAGATAGATACCAGAGCAAACCAGGCTTCGTTTTGGACCTCTTCTAGAATAGTCATGAGCTTGTCGTTGCGTTTGAAGTTAGATAGGCACCTAATATGATGCCTAAGTGATGCTCAGTCAACGCTGTGGTGATGGTTGATGAAAAGCCGAAGCAGTCAATGATATGATTTTTCGTTAGTTCCGTTAGAATTGTCTGCCGCCTGTTAATGGCCATTCTGCATTAGTACGGGAAGGGGAGCTCATTCAGTGGCCACATGTAAGATTGAAGTCCTTCTGCCTCGGAATGACCTCTTAGTTAACAAAAATGTCTGCTGACATTTTTGTTATATAAATTATTAAATCTTAAGTTGCTTCAAGTCTGTGAGACCACATTGATGTATAAGTATTCAGCATAATCTATGCCTTTCACTTTTAGAAGCTCTCTGGTACTCCAACGTCCGCTGTTGGCACTCAGTGGACATCTTAGCTTTGCCTAACCCCGCAATAATTAAACTTAACTTTGACATCCCGTACCAGCTGCAGTTGATTCTGTTTAAGGCATAATCAGCACCTCGTCGCATTGCGCAGGCAGCGGTTACGCATTTTGGCAAGCAACCAGAGTTCGTTTGCTGTTGAAGCCATCCCAAGCGTCGATGTGTAAACAGTCGCAGCCCGGCGCCACAGCTTTTTGTCTTCCAGCGTCTTCGCCAGGGACAGTGCGTCCTGGACTTGTTTCACATCCTCTTCAGATAATGGTGTTGCAGTCTGCGGCAAGGCAACATCGGGAACCTCAACGCCTGCAACCACTCGATAGACGTACTGGTAGCCGTTATGGGTACGATGGAGTTTTCCCGCGGCATGTAGCTGCCGCAGCAAGTTACCTGCTGTACTGGCTTGCAAGTCGAGCGCATCGCAGACATCCTGCAGAACGCATTCTGGCGTCCGGCTAACGATGGCAAGCACCATCTGTGCTTTGGTTACTTTGGTTTTTGATTGTTTGGCCATGGTCAAAACTCGTTTACTTGGTTAAACCTGCCGCCTTGCGGCGTTTGTACTCTTCCATCAGAACCTGCGCTGGCGTCGGCCCTGCTGGATGCCTCGGTGCTGCCAACTGCCGACGAATCGGGGGAATCGAAAACCCGTTAGCCAGGCGTTTGGTCCATTTCGTGAGTAAGTTTTCTGCCAGTTTTTTCAGCTCTCCCTCCGTCAGGTTCCTCTCAACTCCAGTTCTGCGCATCTCAATGCAAATGTGATACAGAACATCCTGTTTCCATGGGTATTTGTCGCTGCCCGAGTATCGATAAGATTCGTTTCTCCAGCGTTTGTACTCCGCCATCACTGCATCGGATGTCAGATTGAATGGATTAGCACCGCTGGCTGACACCAGCGCAACGAACTCAGCAAGATCCGGCGGCCATGTGTTTCCCGCCGCACAGCGCTCCATACACTGCCTGCAGACCAGCATAATCTGGGCATCACTCATCGATCCAATCTGGGCAATCCACATATCCGAGGGCGCCGCCCCGTTCTTCTGGGTCCACCGGTTCGAGAATATCTCCCCCATTACCGTCCATAGCCGCCAAGCCGTATCCGCCGCCAGCAAGTCCGTTTTGCTTTTCCCAGCGCTCTCTGGCTGCCTGAATTTCCTGAACTGCCCGGGATGCGGTGTTAGCTGGTTGAATTCCTGCATGGCCTTTACCTCCGGTTGCTGGTTGTGGTTTAGATTTGGCTCTGGCACTTATCACGCTGCGGGCAAATTTCTGCTCCCACTGAATCTGAGTGAACACTTTCCCCTCGGATTTCCAGTACGCGATGAACTCTGCCAGCTCTGTCGGCAGGTATGCCGGTTCGGGAAGCGCTATACCCCAGGTAGCAGCCAGTCGCGGCCAGTCCTGTGACGGCAGCCAAAGGTCGTGCATGGTGAATTTTCCGATCGGAATATCCACTCCAGGTAGATACTGAGGTTGCTGGGGAAAATTTCTCTCCTGCGCATAGAGAGTGGGGTTTGATCCTTTTCCCTTCCCTTCCCTTCCTTTTCCGTCAGTGAGTCCTCCATGAGGATTCACTGAGTCCTCACTGAGCCCTCCTTGATTAGGAGCTCTCTTTTCTTCCTTTCCTGCCTTAGACTCAGTGAATTCTGGCGGAAGAGGTATTTTTGAGGCCGAAGGCCTGTTTATTTTTTGATGCTTAAGGAAACCTTTAATCTGTAAATAGCAGACATCATTCACTGAATACTCAATGAGTAATCCATGAGTAATCAGTTCCTGTATTAGTGGTTCGCAATCGAGCGCGTCCGCAGGGAAGATTTGCATCTTCAACCGTTTTGGCGAACGCTCAAGGCATCCCATATCGTTGGCGAAGTTGAACAACCCGATAAACAGGAGACGCGCTGGAATTGAACATTCCACCACCTTCTCATCTGTCCAGAATTCAGGTTTAACTGTTCTGATGCGGGCCATCTGAAACCTCTTATTAACCAGCTGGTGCTGGTGGTCATTGTCAAAACTCGATTAGAAAAACTGCGGCGCTACGGCGCTGATGCTCGCCAGTAGTGGTCCCGCCGCATCTGCAGGGAGCATGTTAAAAAGTGCAATTGCAGCTTCCCGTATTTCACGCTCTAGTTTCTGCAGAGGTGCGCCAAGTAACTTGGCCTGGTGTGCTTCGCTACACTCTTTGATTGCATTGGCCACCAGCTCGGTTTCAGTTAAGCCACGTTTTAGGCCATGTTTGCGCGCAATCTCAATAGGCATTGCATCAACGATCGCTGTCGAAAGCTGTATGACATAGCGGGTGTATTTCTCCGAGCCGCCCTCGTTTTTCAGGTATCGGTACAGATTCTGTTTGTTAACGCTTATTCCGCGACCGTTTTGTTTTTCCCACTGTTCGGCCACCAGCTGCGCGACAAGCTCCTGAGCTCGCCCAGGTAAAGTGGACTCCCACTCCCGAACCGCGGTGTATATCGTTCTGCACTTCAAGCGGTCACGACGCTGCGGTGAATACTGATTTTGAGTTTTCAGCGATCCAGGCAGATTCTGGTTATGATGTTGATAAGTGACTGACTGCATGGTTAACCCCGGCCTAATGGAGGAAAAACAGAATCAATGGTGCAAGTCCGACCTAATTCATTCAGTTTCTCAACAATAAGCCTGCACTCAGTCAATCCCGGGTTACGTGTTCCGTTTTCATAATTCGATATACGGGACTGGCGCCAGCCAAACAAGCTAGCGAGTTGCGCCTGAGTTAATCCAAGAGCTTGTCGTTCTTTGGCGATGTTGTTCATTCTATCCTCACGTCTGATGTTTAATTAAGTTAAACACACATCGTGTTTAGGAGTCAAGACGAAACGTACTTTGATGAATAACACGTAGCGTGGTAAAAATATCTGATGAACATAAACATGACTATTGCTTCCAGACTGAAAGAGACACGCGAGAAGAAAGGCATGTCTCAAGCCAAACTCGCGGAATTATGCGGGTGGGTACAGTCACGTATCGGAAATTATGAGGCTGGGCGTCGGAACATAGGCGTTGATGATGCTATAACCATCTCGAAAGCCTTAGGCATCAGCCCGTCAGAGCTCATTTTTGGTGAGGATAACGCTGAGTCTTGGCTCACTCCTAAGCACAGAAAATTGATTTCACTTTTTGACCAGCTTCCAGAGTCTGAACAAGAGCGGATGATTGATACCTTTCAACTACGACTTAAAGAAATCGATGAGTATGTCGAGAAATATCTGAGAGGCCGTTTTAAAAAAGCAGACGAATAACCTCTATACGTTTAGCGAATGCATAAACCAGCACTATGTGCTGGTTTTTTTTTGTAATTTTTTTCCCTCACTTTGAACTCATCACAAACCCCCACCCCAACTTTCAACACACACCGTGTTGACAATCAAACACAAAATGGGTTTTACTATAAACACGAAATGCAATGAGTCATCGAGGCAGGAAGCCCACGAAGTAGCTGCCGGCGGCATACGAAACACCGGATGAGATGACAGCAATATCAATCGCAGCAGGTTATAACGTTCCGCCGGCCGGCGTTACAGGCATGAGATAGGACATCACTATGAGAATAGATATATCCAAGATAGGGAAAATTTACTTTTTACTCGTCTCCCCAATCAAACTCTCTGTCGCGCAGGATTTGGAGGCCCGATTCGGAGACCGCGTAATCATTGCAGCTTTTGGTACTGATATCACGTCCATGGGCCTGGCACCAGGTGATGAAATCGTAAGTGCTGGCTACCACCTTCACAGCCTGGATACCGCTGTTTTCGTAGCGCTCCACCATGCTATCGGTGCGGATACGCCAGTCGTGGTAGTCAAAGGGAAGGACGTAAGCATCTGAAAGGATTTTTTGGAATTCTTCATAGTGAGCGGGATTTTCGTACCAGAAGACAGGTATAGGGCTACGAGACATTTTGCTCTCTTTTATTTGGCTGTGTGAGAGCGCCAAGAATACCACCGAGCCTGAAGTGGTGAAAAGACAGGCATGACGACTAGTAGGGTTTGCAATGCGGTGAATGCGGCTATGCGCACGCGACACAGTTAAAAAAGTAAACATGGCGGTTATTCACACGTTGTGGGGAAAAAGTTGTCGGCGGTAGTTGTTAACTGGCTGCCGTCACCGGGAGGCACCCGGCGCCGCATTGCAAAACCACATTCTAATACTGAGTTAACTGGAGATAACTATGAAGGATTTTGCCCGAGTACCTACCGGGAACCAGGCGACCCGCCTGAACTGGTTCGAGGTGAGACTACGCCAGCTGTGTTACTTGCTGGCGCAGAAAGGAAACCCTGAGGCTGAGGCATGAATACCCTGTTTGCCCTTGTCATCAGCGTTTGTGCTCTCACTGGTGAATGCTCTGATGTTCTGATCGGTGTTTATCCATCAGAGGCCAGTTGCAACAGCAACGCCGATGAACAAAAAGTACAGGGCCAGTGCCTCCCCTACCGAAATGCACAAAACATGGCTGACGACCAACAGCCTGCAGTGAGTTTTTGAATCGAGTTTTGACCAATGGCCGTTACGGCCGGAGAAGTGATTATGGAATTTGGAATGAAACGCGTTCTGGCATCTGTCCAGGCCGCCGCCACTTTGAATAAGCTCTATGACGGCTCGCCCGTTTCACTGACGGCCATCAGTAAAGAGTCAAAGCTGTCTACTTCATACCTTGAGCAGATCTTCAAAAAGCTGCGGGCGGGTAACCTGGTAATTTCACAGCGTGGCCCAGGTGGTGGTTATAGCCCCCGCGGCGATGACATCACCGTTACAGAAGTGATCACTGCGGTATCTAAACTGCCAGCCCATAAAACTTTTGAGCCTATCCTGCGAGCGCTTGACGACGTTCGCGTATCACAGCTGCTGCGGGGCGATTCGCCAGCCCCATAAAGCACAAAACCCGCGCAAGGCGGGTTAAGTACCCGGTCAGCCGACCAAAGCTTTCCGGAATCGAGTTTTGACCAATGACCACCACCAGGGCGGCTGCCATCAGCTGCCGGGTATCTTACAATCCAAAGGAGCCCAAACGCAATGAACAACTACCCGTATCTCATTAAAGCGAAGGCAAAAGCAAACGAAGCGAAAAGTCTCTTCTGCTGGTTCTCTGCTAAATCCGATTCTCGCGCCGAGCGCAAAATCCTGGACATCCTGGAAGACGCTGAAATTAACGTTGGCCGCGGCGCCAGCCATCAGCTGCCGATCCGCACCAACTGGCTCATCGTTGATGACTTACCGGAAGAAGGTGTACTGGATGACACCTGGTGCGATCGCTACGAGCTTGGTGGTGAAGACGGGCTGACATGGCAAAAAATCGTTGCGCCAGCGGCTGCTGAACCACAGCCCTCCAGTAAACCAGAAAACGATATCTCTCCTGCAAATAGCGATGAAGAGGACTATTCGAACAATGAAGAAGCACTCTTCAACCTGGCGGAAATGTCATTCCGCACGCAGCTGCTTGCCCAGTATATGGCCGACGAGCGTCACGTGTATCACATTAGCATTCCTCATCGTAACCGCCTTTCAGCGATGGAAATGGATACGGATAATCACGGTGTGCAGAATCTGCTGCTGACGGCAGAAAATATTCCGGAGCTTAAAAAATATGATATGCCTGGCCTGTGGAAATTTACCAGTGCATTTAAGAGCGTATTTCCTGTGGGGAAACGCCATGAGCTCGGCAAGCAAATTCAGTTCGCCAAATTGTGGCTTGAAACGTCGCACATTGACCGCGGGATCCTTACAAAGGAATGGGCTGCTGGAAACTATATCACCTCAATAAACAAAACCGATGCCGGCGCCAATGCTGGCGGCGGTAACAAAACTGACCGCAATCCGGATTATCAGCATTCGCTGGATACTCTGGATATAGAGATCGCTCTTGCAACGATGCCTATGGATTTTGACATCTATAATTTTCCGGCATCAGTCCACCGCCGCGCGAAGGAAATAGTACAGAAGAAAGAAAGTCCATTTAAAGAATGGTCTGCAGCATTACGGAGCACACCAGGCATCCTTGATTATTCCCGTGCAGCGATTTTTGCACTGATCAGGGAAGCATCCAGTGGAATAACTCCTTTTCCAGATCGGTTGCGTGGCTACATCAACGCGAATCTGACTGAACATAAGCATGATACCCCGAGCGCTGAGACGCTTACCAAGGCGGGACATATTCCATCTGCTGCAGTCACTCTGGATGCAACAAACCAAGTAATCGCCGGAGAGGATAGCAGCGCAAAACTGGAAACACTCTCCTCCGACATTAAAGCAGTTGGTGCCGAACTGGTAAAAGAGGCTCAAAAGCAACGTCCGGACGCTAATCAGGTTCTGGCCGCCGAGCGCGGCGAATATGTTGAAGGGGTTAGCGACCCTACGGATCCGAAGTGGGTAACCGAAGACCTTACCAAGACCAGGCAGCCTGAAGTTTCAAAAATTGGGGACGGAGTATTTTCCATTGAAGGTCTTGTTGACGTTACGGGCAAGGTTAACCAAAAAGAAAAAACAGATGAAGTTGTTCATCAAACGGATTCTGTAGATATTGAATCCGGTCTTCATAATAAGGAGGAAGATCAGCCAATTGATTATGTTCACGTTATGGTTGATCTGGAAACCATGGGTAAAAAACATAACGCCCCTATCGTCGCTATTGGTGCGGTTGTTTTTGACCCGGCAACCGGCTCTATTGGAGAAAGTTTCTATAAAGTCGTATGCCTTGAATCCTCCGTGAACTGGGGCGCCGTAATCGATCCATCTACTGTTATCTGGTGGCTTAGACAGTCCTCCGAAGCACGCTCTGCGATCGTAAATGATGATGCTATCCCGTTGCAGGATGCATTACTCCAGTTCAGAGAATTTGTTTCTGATAATGTTGCTGGTGGGAGCAAAAAGGCGCAGGTATGGGGTAACGGTGCGTCATTCGACAACTCTATTCTGCGTTCTTCTTACGATTGCATTGCTGAAGATTATCCGTGGGAATACTGGAACGATCGGGACGTACGAACAATGGTAGAGCTCGGCCAAGCCATTAGCTTCGACCCCAAAACAACGATCCCGTTTGAAGGGTCTCGTCACAATGCCCTCGCTGATGCTATTCATCAGGCCCGCTATGTATCAGCGATCTGGCAGCGAATAATTGCCGGCAATCAGGTGCTGCAAAAATTGATGCAAAACTGATTTTGTATTTTCAGATACTGGCCCAGCAATGGGCCATGATGAGGTAAAACATATGCTCCAGATGTTAACCCTTGAAGAGTGGGCAAACGAGAAATACAGAAGCAATCCTCCAAGTGTTTCCACTCTCAGGAATTATGCTAAACAGAATATGTTTTCTCCCCCAGCCAAAAAAGAAGGTCGATTCTGGCGCGTCAGGGAGGATGCTGAGTTGGTCGGTACATTGACCACTCCTGTAGTAAAGAAAAGCGACCCTGTTCTTTTGCAGAGGATTTTGAACGATGGCTGCCAGACCACGTAAAAATAATATATCTATTCCAAATTTATACCCGCTCTTCAGCAGAAAGGTTAATAAAGTATACTGGCGTTATAAGCACCCGATAACTGGTAAGTTTCATAGTCTAGGAACAGACGAAGCAGAGGCCACGGCAATAGCTATTGAAGCAAATAAAAGACTGGCGGAACAACAAACCCGCCAGATAATGGCAATCACTGACAGAATTTCCACCAGCTCAGGAAAATCAATATCAACTAACACCTGGCTTGAACGTTACTGGAAGATTCAGCAGGAAAGATTGAAGTCCGGAGATATTAAAGAAAACACTATCAAACAAAAAGCAAAACCAGTATCTCTGCTTAAGGAACGGGTAGGAATGAAATTAATATCCGCTGTCAATGTTCGAGATGTTGCGCAAATTCTTGATGAATATTTAGCGGAGGGACAACCCAGAATGGCTCAGGTCATTCGCTCTGTCCTAATAGATGTTTTTAAAGAAGCTCAGCATGCGGGAGAAGTACCTCCTGGTTATAACCCTGCACTAGCAACTAAACAACCTCGTAGAAAGATCACTCGCCAGCGCCTCACTCTTGAGGAATGGCAAAAGATTTTTGATATAGCCGATGAAAATCACAAATACATGGGGAACGCCATGCTTTTAGCCATAGTAACAGGACAGCGACTAGGTGATATATCCCGTATGAAATTCTCGGACATCTGGGACGATCATCTACACGTTGAGCAAGAGAAAACCGGAAGCAAAATCGCTATACCATTAGCTCTGCGTTGCAACGCAATCAACTGGAGCCTCCGAGATGTAATCAGTCGTTGCCGGGATTATGCAGTAAGCCCTTATTTGGTTCATTTCTTTAGAACCACCTCACAGGCTGAGCGAGGAGCACAGGTGAAACCCAGAACACTGACCATGAATTTCAGCAAGGCAAGAGACAGTGCAGATATTGACTGGGGACAAGGTACACCGGCAACTTTCCATGAACAAAGATCGCTTTCCGAGCGGTTATATAAAGCCCAGGGTATAAACACGAAAGATTTACTTGGACATAAAACTCAACAACAAACGGATAGGTACCATGATGATCGTGGGAAGGGGTGGACAACGGTGGCCTTATGAGGTTTTTTGGGAGGGGTTTTGATAACTTGTTTTGATAAAATTTTGATAACCGTTCGAAAACTAATAATAAAAACGGGAACCACCAGGTTCCCGTTCTGACATAATCTGGGGGCCAGATTACATGTTCGCGATAATCGCGTCGCCAAACTCGCTACATTTCAGCAGTTTAGCGCCTTCCATCAGACGTTCGAAGTCATAGGTCACGGTCTTGGCGGCGATAGCGCCTTCCATGCCTTTGACGATCAGGTCTGCGGCTTCGAACCACTGCATGTGGCGCAGCATCATCTCTGCGGACAGGATGATGGAGCCCGGGTTCACTTTGTCCTGGCCGGCATACTTCGGCGCAGTACCGTGAGTCGCTTCGAACAGCGCGCACTCGTCACCGATGTTGGCGCCCGGGGCGATACCGATACCGCCAACCTGCGCCGCCAGGGCGTCAGAGATATAGTCGCCGTTCAGGTTCATACAGGCGATAACGTCGTATTCCGCCGGACGCAGCAGGATCTGCTGCAGGAACGCATCGGCGATCACGTCTTTCACCACGATCTCTTTACCGGTGTTCGGGTTCTTGATTTTCACCCACGGACCGCCGTCGATCAGCTCGCCGCCGAACTCTTCGCGAGCCAGCTGGTAGCCCCAGTCTTTGAACGCGCCTTCGGTGAACTTCATGATGTTGCCTTTGTGCACCAGAGTGACGGAATCACGATCGTTGGTGATCGCGTATTCAATCGCGGCGCGCACCAGGCGTTTGGTGCCTTCTTCAGAGCACGGCTTGATGCCGATGCCGCAATGTTCCGGGAAGCGAATTTTCTTCACACCCATCTCATCGCGCAGGAATTTGATCACTTTGTCTGCTTCCGCAGAGTCGGCTTTCCACTCGATACCCGCATAGATATCTTCTGAGTTTTCACGGAAGATAACCATGTCGGTCAGTTCCGGGTGTTTAACCGGGCTCGGGGTGCCCTGGTAGTAACGTACCGGACGCAGGCAGACGTAAAGATCCAGCTCCTGGCGCAGCGCCACGTTCAGAGAACGAATGCCGCCGCCGACTGGGGTGGTCAGAGGACCTTTGATAGCAACGCGGTAGTCACGAATCAGATCGAGGGTTTCAGCTGGCAGCCAGACGTCCTGGCCATAGACGTGGGTTGATTTCTCACCGGTGTAAACTTCCATCCAGGAAATTTTACGCTCGCCCTTATAGGCTTTCTCAACGGCGGCATCAACCACTTTCAGCATCGCTGGGGTAACGTCAACGCCGATACCGTCACCTTCAATAAACGGGATAATCGGATTGTGAGGGACGTTCAGTTTGCCGTTTTGCAGGGTGATTTTTTGACCTTCCGCCGGAACTACTACTTTGCTTTCCATTAACCTCTCCTTCGAGCGCTTCTGGTTCTGCTCTTCCCTCTTCACGCGAGCCTGGTGTTGGCTGAGTCGGCCAGCTTCGGCGTACCGGGTCTTCCCGCTAACCGGAGCTATCGCGTCCGTGTCGCCTTCCTGCCTGTAGTGCGAATCGGTTTGAGCAATTTTTTGTTAATAATTTGTAATGAGCATGTCAATACTACCTGAATGTTTGCGTCCATGAAAGGCATTCGTAATTAGGCTATAATGCGGCAATTGATAAAGCCTGAAAATACCATGCAGAAAACTTCATTTAGAAAACATCGCGTTGAGCGATTCAGCACACAACAAGTCACCAGACAACGTAAAGAACGCCAGCCAAAAACTGTGATCTTATTCAATAAACCCTATGATGTGTTGCCGCAATTTACCGATGAAGCCGGGCGCAGCACGCTAAAAGATTTTATTCCGGTGGCGGGCGTCTACGCCGCAGGTCGGCTCGATCGCGACAGCGAAGGCCTGCTGGTGCTAACCAACGACGGCGCGCTGCAGGCGAAGCTGACCCAGCCGGGTAAGCGCACCGGCAAGATCTACTATGTTCAGGTGGAAGGCGAACCCACGCCCGAGGCGCTGACCGCCTTGCGCGACGGCGTCACCCTTAACGACGGCCCCACCCTGCCTGCCGGCGTAGAACTTGTCGAGGAACCCGTCTGGCTGTGGCCGCGCAACCCGCCGATTCGTGAGCGCAAATCGATTCCCACCCGCTGGTTGAAAATCACGCTCTACGAGGGACGCAACCGCCAGGTGCGCCGGATGACCGCCCACGTCGGCTTCCCCACCCTGCGGCTGATCCGCTACGCCATGGGCGGCTATACCCTCGACGGACTGGCCAACGGCGACTGGCGCAAAGCCGAATAACTGAAAAGGAAAAGCGATGTTTAAACCTCATGTCACCGTTGCCTGCGTGGTTCACGCCCAGGATAAATTTCTCATCGTCGAAGAGACCATTAACGGCAAAGCGCTGTGGAACCAGCCGGCGGGCCATCTCGAGGCCAATGAAACGCTGCTGCAGGCCGCCGAACGTGAACTGTGGGAAGAGACCGGCATTCGCGCCACGCCGCAGCATTTCATCCGCATGCATCAGTGGCTGGCTCCCGATAACACCCCGTTTCTGCGCTTCCTGTTCGCCATCGAACTTAGCGATCTGTGCGCCACTGAACCGCACGACAGCGATATCGATCGCTGCCTGTGGCTCAGTGCTGAGGAAATTCTTAACGCGCCGAACCTGCGCTCGCCGCTGGTTGCCGAAAGCATTCGCTGCTACCTGCAGGACCCGCGGCAGCCGCTGTCGCTGATTGGCGCATTTAACTGGCCGTTCACAGGGGGTGAATGAACGGTGAGCGCGTGCTAGAATACGCCGCCTCGAAGTTCAATGTAGCGAGTATTTCCATGTCAGAAAGCCAGAAAAAAGTGATCGTCGGCATGTCCGGCGGCGTCGACTCCTCGGTCTCCGCGTACCTGCTGCTGCAGCAAGGGTATAAGGTGGAAGGCCTGTTCATGAAGAACTGGGAGGAAGACGACGGCGAGGAATACTGCACCGCCGCCGCCGACCTTGCCGATGCGCAAGCGGTCTGCGATAAGCTGGGCATTGAACTGCACACCGTTAACTTTGCCGCCGAATATTGGGATAACGTCTTTGAGCTCTTCCTGGAAGAGTACAAAGCCGGCCGCACGCCGAACCCGGATATTCTGTGCAATAAAGAGATCAAATTTAAAGCCTTCCTCGAGTTTGCTGCCGAAGACCTCGGCGCCGACTACATCGCCACCGGGCACTATGTGCGCCGCGCCGATGTCGACGGTAAAAGCCAGCTGCTGCGCGGACTCGACGGCAACAAAGATCAGAGCTACTTCCTCTACACCCTTAGCCACGAGCAGATTGCCCAGAGCCTGTTCCCGGTGGGTGAACTGGAAAAACCGCAGGTGCGTAAGATCGCCGAAGAGCTGGATCTGATCACCGCGAAGAAAAAAGATTCCACCGGCATCTGCTTTATCGGCGAGCGTAAATTCCGCGATTTCCTTGGCCGCTATCTGCCGGCGCAGCCGGGCAAAATCCTCACCGTCGACGGCGAGGAGATCGGTACCCATCAGGGGCTGATGTACCACACCCTGGGCCAGCGTAAAGGGCTGGGTATCGGCGGCACCAAAGAGGGTAGCGAAGATCCATGGTACGTGGTCGATAAAGACGTTGAGAATAATATTCTTATCGTCGCCCAGGGCCATGACCACCCGCGCCTGATGTCCGTCGGTCTGATTGCCCAACAGCTGCACTGGGTAAACCGTGAACCGCTGCAGGGCACCCTGCGCTGCACGGTGAAAACCCGCTATCGCCAGACCGATATCCCCTGCACCGTTACCGCGCTGGATGAAGACCGTATCGAAGTCCGCTTCGATGAGCCGGTCGCGGCGGTGACCCCGGGCCAGTCCGCAGTGTTCTATTTAGGGGAAGTGTGCCTCGGCGGCGGAATTATTGAACAACGACTGCCTCTGCAGTCCTGAACGCGCGTTATTTCCGCCGGGACGAACCGCCCTGGCGGCTGACAAGGAGTATGTGTGGCGAAGAATTACTATGACATCACCCTGGCGCTGGCTGGCGTTTGCCAGGCGGCGCGACTGGTTCAGCAACTGGCGCATCAGGGACATTGCGACAGCGATGCCCTGCATGTGTCGCTGAACAGCATCATCGACCTCGATCCTGAGTCGACGCTGGCGGTGTTCGGTGGCAGTGAAGCCAATCTTCGCCTCGGTCTTGAAACGCTGCTCGGGGTGCTCAATACCAGCAGCCGTCAGGGCCTCAATGCTGAACTGACGCGCTATACCCTGAGCCTGATGGTGCTGGAGCGCAAGCTCGCCGCCAGTAAAGGGGCGATGGACACGCTCGGCAACCGCATCGCCGGCCTGCACCGTCAGCTGGAACACTTTGACCTGCAGTCCGAAACGCTGCTCAGCGCCATGGCGGGCATCTATGTCGATGTGATAAGCCCGCTGGGGCCGCGTATTCAGGTGACCGGCTCCCCTGCCGTGCTGCAAAGCCCGCAGGTGCAGGCGAAAGTTCGCTCAGCGCTGCTGGCGGGTATTCGCGCCGCGGTGCTCTGGCATCAGGTGGGCGGCGGACGTCTGCAGCTTATGTTTTCCCGTAATCGTCTGGTTAACCAGGCAAAGCAAATTCTTGCTCATTTAACCCCGGAGTTGTGATCTATGGAATTATCCTCACTGACCGCCGTTTCCCCTGTAGACGGCCGCTACGGCGATAAAGTCAGCGCGCTGCGCGGTATCTTCAGCGAATTCGGTTTGCTGAAATTCCGCGTTCAGGTGGAAGTACGTTGGCTGCAAAAACTGGCCGCCCACGCAGCGATCAAGGAAGTTCCTGCTTTTGCTGCCGACGCAAACGGTTTCCTTGATAAAATCGTCGCCGATTTCAGCGTTGAAGACGCGGAGCGCATCAAAACCATCGAGCGCACCACTAACCACGACGTGAAAGCGGTAGAGTATTTCCTGAAAGAAAAAGTCGCTGACGTCGCCGAGCTGCACGCGGTATCAGAGTTTATTCACTTCGCCTGTACGTCTGAAGACATCAATAACCTCTCCCACGCGCTGATGCTGAAAACCGCCCGCGACGAAGTGGTTCTGCCTTACTGGCGCAAGCTGATTGACGCGGTAAAAGATCTGGCGACCCAGTATCGCGATGTGCCGCTGCTCTCCCGTACCCACGGCCAGCCGGCAACGCCGTCCACCATGGGTAAAGAGATGGCGAACGTCGCCTACCGTATGGAGCGCCAGTATCGTCAACTGAACCAGGTGGAAATCCTCGGTAAAATCAACGGCGCGGTGGGTAACTACAACGCCCACATCGCCGCCTACCCGGAAGTCGACTGGCATCAGTTCAGCGAAGAGTTCGTTACCTCGCTGGGTATTCAGTGGAACCCGTACACCACGCAGATCGAGCCGCATGACTATATCGCTGAGCTGTTTGACTGCATCGCGCGCTTCAACACCATTCTGATCGACTTCGATCGCGACGTGTGGGGCTATATCGCGCTCAACCACTTCAAACAGAAAACCATCGCCGGGGAAATCGGCTCCTCCACCATGCCGCACAAGGTGAACCCAATTGACTTCGAAAACTCCGAAGGCAATCTCGGCCTGGCCAATGCGGTCATGCAGCACCTGGCCAGCAAACTGCCGGTTTCCCGCTGGCAGCGCGACCTGACCGACTCCACCGTTCTGCGTAACCTCGGCGTGGGCATCGGCTATGCGCTGATCGCCTATCAGTCCACCCTCAAAGGGATCAGCAAGCTGGAGCTGAACCAGGATCGCCTGCTGGACGAACTGGATCACAACTGGGAAGTACTGGCTGAGCCGATCCAGACCGTGATGCGTCGTTACGGTATCGAAAAACCGTACGAGAAGCTGAAAGAGCTGACCCGCGGCAAACGCGTGGACGCGGAAGGGATGAAGCAGTTTATTGACAGCCTCGCCCTGCCGGAAGAGGAAAAAGTGCGTCTCAAAGCGATGACCCCGGCCAACTATATCGGTCGGGCAACCACCATGGTTGACGAGCTGAAGTAATCGCCCTGCCCCTCTTTCCGCCGGAAAGAGGGGCGTTTTATCGCCGGAAAGCGATCAGATCCAAACGTCGTTCACCGCCGTCCGCTCGCCGCCCTCGTGGCCGGTATTCAACACCCCGCGCGGCTCAATCAGCATCAGCTTCGCTTCCGTCTCCGCCGAGGTCTTATGTTCCACCCCGCGCGGCACGACGATCATCTCCCCGGCCTTCACCAGCACATGCCCGTCGCGGAAGTCCACGCGCAATACCCCCTCCACCACCATCAATGTCTCATCGGTTTCCGGGTGGCTGTGCCAGATAAAGTCGCCGGCGATGCGCACGACCTTGAACTGATAGTCGTTCATTTCAGCCACCACTTTGGGCTGCCATTGTTCGCTGAACAGGGAAAATTTATGAGCAAGATTAACGAGTTGATACATGGGCTGTCTCCTTGTGATAAAGGCAGTCAGCATAGTTCGCCTCGCCGCGTTGACGCTTGAACGATTGTGCAACCTGAACCGCGCTAGCCGCGGATCGCCCGCAGCCAGCGGCCCGGAGAGAGGCCAAAGCGGCTGATAAACTGGCGCGTCATGTGGCTCTGATCGGCAAAGCCCGCGTCGGCGGCAATATCCACCAGACGTTCCCCGGCGCGCATCCGCTGGCGGCAAAAATCGAGCCGACGCATCATGACGTAACGCCACGGGCTGGTGCCGTACAGCGTTCTGAAATCCCGGCTCAGGCTCCAGCGGTCCCGGCCGCTGACCTGCGACAGGGTGTCGAGGGTCATATCCTGCATAAAACAGGCATGAATATACTCCCGGGCCCTCTCCGCCGCCTGATAATCAAACGCCTGGCGACGGGAACGTTGGCCGCCGACAACGGCCAGGGTCTGCGCCAGGTCGTACAGAGCATCCTCTTCCTCCAGCGGCTCGAAGGTATCCGTGACCGCTTTCAACAGCGGCTGCGCGGCGCGACGTAGCCGTGGATCCGCCGACAAGCCGTCGGGGATAAACGGTAGTGGCCTGCCGCCGAGTATCTTCTGGATCAGCGCCGGTTCGATATAAACCATGCGGTAGTGAAACCCCGCCTCGGTGCCCGCCTCGCCATCGTGTATTTCGTCCGGATGAAGCACCATCGTTCCGCCGGGCAGGCTGTGCTGGAGTCCGCCGCGATAGTGAAAGCTCTGCACGCCGGCGATCGTCTGGCCGATGGCGTAGGTATCATGCCGGTGCGGCTCATAGCCGTGGCCGCCGAAGAAGGCTTCGATGCGTTCCGTCCGGCTGGGCGATTGCGCCAGCCTGACCCAGTCCGCGCTCTGCTGCTGAGACATAATGGATAACCTGCGACGTTCTTGAGGGGTGATTCCAGCACTATTACACAAAAAATTAACATCACCAACCCGCTCGCCGTTCGCATCCTGCCGCTGGGCGTTTACTGAAATTACGCATAGAATGAAGGAGTTCCATGCAGTATGCGCAAAGGGCGCCGCCGAATGCTGGCCAGCCCGGGGCACCAGGGGCCCTTTTTATAAAAAGCTTTATTTAACAGCCGTTTATATTTTGCGTATATAATGAGCGTCAGACTACTATCGAAAATGCTAGGGAGAACAGCCATGCGCGTACTCGTGGTTGAGGATAATGCCCTGCTGCGTCACCACCTCAAAGTTCAGCTGCAGGAGCTGGGCCATCAGGTCGATGCGGCGGAAGATGCCAGGGAAGCGGACTACTATCTGGGCGAACATCTCCCGGATATCGCCATCGTCGATCTCGGCCTGCCGGATGAAGACGGTTTATCACTGATCCGCCGCTGGCGCAGCCACGACGTGTCGCTGCCGGTGCTGGTGCTGACCGCCCGCGAAGGATGGCAGGATAAAGTGGAAGTGCTGAGCGCCGGGGCGGATGATTACGTCACCAAGCCTTTCCATATTGAAGAGGTTGCCGCCCGCATGCAGGCGCTGCTGCGCCGTAACAGCGGCCTGGCCTCGCAGGTGATCTCCCTGCCGCCGTTCCAGGTCGACCTCTCCCGGCGCGAGCTGTCGGTGAATGACCAGCCGATCAAGCTGACCGCCTTTGAATACACCATTATGGAAACCCTGATCCGTAACCGCGGCAAAGTGGTCAGCAAAGATTCGCTGATGCTCCAGCTTTACCCGGATGCCGAACTGCGAGAAAGCCACACCATCGACGTGCTGATGGGTCGGCTGCGCAAGAAAATTCAGGCTGAATACCCACAGGACGTCATCACCACGGTGCGCGGCCAGGGCTATCTGTTCGAACTGCGCTGATGAAGGGACTGTTGCGGCATATCTTCCCGCTGTCATTACGGGTTCGCTTCCTGCTGGCGACCGCCGGGGTGGTGCTGGTGCTCTCCCTGGCCTACGGCATGGTGGCCCTGGTGGGCTATAGCGTTAGCTTCGATAAAACCACCTTTCGCCTGCTGCGCGGCGAGAGCAATCTCTTTTATATGCTGGCGAGATGGGAAAACGGCGCTATTGACGTCGACATCCCGGAAAACCTGAATATGGAAAGCCCGACGGTGACCCTTATCTACGATGAGCAGGGCAAACTGCTGTGGGCGCAGCGTGATGTTCCCTGGCTGGCGAAACGCATTCAACCGGAATGGCTGAAACGCAATGGCTTCCATGAGATTGAAGCCGATGTCGACAGCAGCAGTATGCTGTTGCGCAATAACCATGAGATTCAGGAACAGCTGGACGCTATCCGCGAACAGGGCGACGACTCTGAGATGACCCACTCGGTGGCGATCAACCTCTACCCGGCCACCAGCAAAATGCCTCAGCTCAGCATTGTGGTGGTCGACACCATTCCGGTGGAGCTCAAGCGCAGCTATATGGTGTGGAGCTGGTTTGTCTATGTGCTGGCCGCCAACCTGCTGCTGGTGATCCCCCTGCTGTGGGTCGCCGCCTGGTGGAGCCTGCGGCCCATTGAGTCGCTGGCCAAAGAGGTGCGCGAACTGGAGGAACATCACCGCGAAAAGCTCAATCCCAACACCACTCGCGAGCTGACCCGGCTGGTCAGCAACCTCAACCGCCTGGTTCGCAGCGAGCGCGAACGCTATGACAAATACCGCACTACCCTCACCGATCTCACTCACAGTCTGAAAACGCCGCTGGCGGTGATGCAGAGTACACTGCGCTCGCTGCGCGGCGAGAAGATCAGCGTCGACGAGGCGGAGCCGGTGATGCTGGAGCAGATAAGCCGCATCTCGCAGCAGATTGGTTATTACCTGCATCGCGCCAGCATGCGCAGCGGCGGCACCCTCTTGAGCCGGGAATTACACCCGATCGCCCCCCTGCTTGACAGCCTGACTTCCGCTCTCAACAAGGTCTATCAGCGCAAAGGGGTCAATATCTCGCTCGACATCTCGCCGGAGATCACTTTTGTCGGCGAGCAGAACGATTTTATGGAAGTGATGGGTAACGTTCTTGATAACGCCTGTAAGTATTGTCTGGAGTTCGTGGAAGTTTCCGTGCGCCAGACCACCGACAGCCATCTGCACATCCTGGTGGAAGACGATGGGCCGGGGATCCCGCAGAGCCAGCGCCGGGCCGTTTTCGACCGCGGCCAGCGGGCTGATACCCTGCGTCCCGGCCAGGGGGTAGGGCTCTCCGTTGCGCGTGAAATTGTCGAACAATATGATGGAGAGATCATCGCCGGGGAAAGCCTGCTCGGCGGCGCCTGCATGGAGGTGGTGTTTGGCCGCCAGCAGATGGAAGATAAACAGAGTTAATCGTTGAGATTTTTCACGGCGCCTGCATCGCCAGGGCGCCGCATCCGTTATAATCCCTGTCAGACACCTGCAGTGGAATATCAATATGGATTATCAATTAACGCTTAACTGGCCCGACTTTATCGAACGCTACTGGCAAAAACGGCCGGTGGTATTGAAGCGCGGCTTCGCCAATTTTATCGACCCCCTAAGCCCGGACGAACTGGCAGGACTGGCCATGGAGAGCGAGGTCGATAGCCGCCTTGTCAGCCATCAGGATGGAAAATGGCAGGTCAGTCACGGTCCTTTCGAAAGCTACGATCACCTGAGCGAAAACAACTGGTCCCTGCTGGTGCAGGCGGTTAACCACTGGCATGAACCGTCCGCAGCGCTGATGCATCCGTTCCGTGCCCTGCCGGACTGGCGTATCGACGACCTGATGATCTCCTTCTCGGTGCCGGGAGGCGGCGTCGGCCCGCATCTGGATCAGTATGATGTGTTTATCATTCAGGGCACCGGCCGTCGGCGCTGGCGCGTTGGGGAAAAGGTGCCGATGAAACAGCACTGCCCGCATCCGGACCTGCTGCAGGTTGACCCCTTCGAGGCGATCATCGATGAAGAGATGGAGCCTGGCGATATTCTCTATATTCCGCCGGGATTCCCGCATGAGGGTTATTCGCTGGAAAACTCGCTTAACTATTCGGTCGGCTATCGCGCGCCGAATGCCCGCGAGCTGTTTAGCGGCTTTGCCGACTATGTCCTCCAGCGCGAACTGGGCAGCCAGCGCTACGCCGATCCGGACGTGCCGTCCCGCGACCATCCGGCGGATATTTTACCGACCGAACTCGACCGCCTGCGCGAGATGATGCTGGGTCTGATTAACCAACCGGAGCACTTTAAGCAGTGGTTCGGCGAGTTTATCACCCAGTCGCGTCATGAGCTCGACGTCGCGCCGCCGGAGCCGCCGTATCAGCCAGATGAGATTTACGATGCCCTGCAGCAGGGCGATACCCTGGAACGCCTGGGCGGCCTGCGGGTGCTGCGCATTGACGGCGAGGTATTCGTTAACGGCGAGAAGATCGACTCCCCGCACCGTCCGGCGCTGGACGCCTTAGCCACCCATCTGACGCTGCGCGCCGACCATTTTGGCGATGCGCTGGAAGATCCTTCTTTCCTCGCCATGCTGGCAGCGCTGGTCAACAGCGGCTATTGGTTCTTTGGCGACTGAGCCATCATCCTGCCCGGCGGCGCCGCGCTTGCCGGGCCTACGGGTTCCGCGCTCACCGGCTGGACCGTAGGCCGGATAAGGCGAAGCCGCCATCCGGCATCTTGTCCGACACGCGGCCTTACCGGGCCGCCTGAGAAGATTAATGCCCTTTGCGTGCCGCCGTCAGCTCGGCGATACGCACGATCACCTGCACCGCTTTCTCCATTCCTTCCAGGGTGACAAACTCATGTTTGCCGTGATAGTTGTAGCCACCGGTAAACAGGTTTGGGCATGGCAGTCCCATAAATGACAGCTGCGCGCCGTCGGTGCCGCCGCGGATCGGCTTCATCTGCGGTTCAATATCGCAGTCCACCATCGCCTGGCGGGCAATATCGACCACGTGCGGATGGGCGATCACCTGCTCATGCATGTTGTAATAACTGTCCTCGATCACCAGCTCAATATAACAGTCCGGGTGCAGTCCCTTGCCGACCTTTTTGGCGATCTCCATCATCTTGCGCTTGCGCGCCTCGAAGTGCTTACGGTCAAAATCGCGGATGATGTAATGCATCTCGGCCCGATCGACGCTGCCTTTCATGCTGGTGAGGTGATAAAAACCTTCATAGCCTTCAGTGGTCTCCGGCGCTTCATCGGCCGGCACTTCGGCATGAATGCGCGCGGCCAGCGACAGCGCGTTGACCATCACCCCTTTCGCGGTGCCGGGGTGCACGTTATTACCGACAATTTTAATCGTCACCGAGGCGGCGTTGAAGTTTTCAAACTCCAGTTCGCCGACCCCGCCGCCGTCGACGGTATAGGCCCAGCGGGCGTCAAAGGCCTCGACGTCGAAATGCTTCGCCCCTTTACCCACCTCTTCATCAGGGGTGAAGGCCACGCGGATATCGCCATGAGGAATATTTTTCGCCTGCAGGGTCGCCAGCGCGGTCATAATTTCGGCAATGCCGGCTTTGTCGTCCGCCCCGAGCAGCGTTTTCCCGTCGGTGGTGATCAGCGTCTGTCCCAAAAGCTGATGCAGAACCGGGAACATCACCGGGGAGAGCACCTCATCGCCGATACCCAGCGCGATATCGCCGCCGCGATAGTTTTCAACAATCTGCGGATTAACGTTTTTACCACTGAAATCCGGGGAGGTGTCGACGTGGGAGATAAAACCGATGGCCGGGATATCGCCCTCAACGTTAGCGGGCAAAGTTCCCATTACCGTCCCTTTTTCACTCAGCGTTACCTTGACCAGTCCCATTTCTTCCAGCTGCGCCTGCAACAGGCGTAACAGCTTCCACTGCCCTTCCGTGCTGGGGACCTGACGAACGCCAGGCTTTGACTGCGTGTCCAAAGAAACGTACTGCAAAAAACGCTCAAGCAATTTATCCATGTAGCCACCCTCTTCTTTTGTGACAACATTATTCATAAGCCAGAAAAGACAAATATTGCGTCAGGTCATTTTTAGCCCGTAAAGCGAAATTTAATAACGGAACCGACGTTATGGTGTAAAGGTAGACTATGCGGGCGTATCAAGGATTGGCGATTACCCTCGTTTGCCGTAGAATGCTGGCCCTTATTAAAAACGTGCAACCCCAAAGGTGGTTAATCACAAACCCCGCAGCGGCCGGAAATTTGCCGTTGCGTCTACATGGGACAGAGTCAAAAATTGAATATACAACCGCGTTCGCGTTCGCCGCTGGTGCATCTGGCGGGAATTCGCAAGAGCTTTGATGGTAAAACGGTCATCGACAACCTTAACCTGACCATCAACAATGGTGAGTTTCTCACTCTGCTTGGCCCCTCTGGCTGCGGTAAAACCACCGTTCTGCGCCTTATTGCCGGCCTGGAAAACGTCGACAGCGGACGGATCCATCTCGAAGATCACGATATCACTCATGTTCCGGCGGAAAACCGCCACGTCAATACCGTATTCCAAAGCTACGCCCTGTTTCCGCATATGACGGTGTTCGAGAACGTCGCCTTTGGCCTGCGGATGCAGAAAACCCCGGCGGCGGAAATCACCCCACGGGTGATGGATGCCTTAAAAATGGTGCAGCTGGAGGCGTTTGCCCAGCGCAAACCGCACCAGCTCTCCGGCGGCCAGCAGCAGCGCGTGGCCATCGCCCGCGCGGTGGTCAACAAACCGCGTCTGCTGCTGCTCGATGAGTCTCTTTCGGCACTGGATTACAAGCTGCGCAAGCAGATGCAGAACGAATTGAAAGCGCTGCAGCGTAAGCTCGGGATCACCTTCGTCTTCGTCACCCACGATCAGGAAGAGGCTCTGACCATGTCCGATCGCATCGTGGTGATGCGTGATGGCAAAATCGAACAGGACGGCACCCCGCGAGAGATCTACGAAGAGCCGAAGAACCTGTTTGTCGCCAGCTTTATCGGCGAGATCAATATCTTTGACGCCACGGTAATTGAACGTCTCGACGAACAGCGCGTGCGCGCCCGCGTTGAAGGACGAGAATGCAACATCACCGTCAATTTTGCCGTGGAGGCCGGCCAGCGTCTGCATGTCCTGCTGCGCCCGGAAGATCTGCGCGTCGACGAGATCCACCATAACAGCGACGCCGATGGCCTGATCGGCTATGTCCGCGAGCGAAACTATAAAGGCATGACTCTGGAGTCGGTGGTGGAACTGGAGAACGGCAAAATGGTGATGGTCAGCGAGTTCTTTAACGAAGACGACCCGGATTTCGACCACTCTCTTGACCAGAAAATGTCTATCAATTGGGTGGAAAGCTGGGAGGTGGTGCTGGCCGATGAAGAACACCAGTAAATTCCAGAATGTGGTGATCGCCACTATCGTCGGTTGGCTGGTGCTGTTTGTCTTCCTGCCCAACCTGATGATCATCGCCACCAGCTTTTTGACCCGCGACGATGCCAACTTCGTCAAACTGGTCTTCACGCTGGATAACTATTCGCGGCTACTGGATCCGCTCTATTATGACGTTCTGCTGCATTCGCTAAACATGGCGCTGCTGGCGACCCTCGCCTGCCTGGCGCTTGGCTATCCGTTTGCGTGGTTCCTCGCCCGGCTGCCGCAGAAGGTACGGCCCCTGCTGCTGTTCCTGCTGATCGTCCCTTTTTGGACCAACTCGTTGATCCGCATCTACGGGCTGAAGATTTTCCTCAGCACTAAAGGTTACCTGAACGAGTTTCTGCTGTGGCTGGGGGTGATCGACACCCCGATACGCATTATGTTCACCCCCTCGGCGGTGATCATCGGCCTGGTGTACATCCTGCTGCCGTTTATGGTGATGCCGCTCTACTCCAGCATTGAGAAACTGGATCGCCCGCTGCTGGAAGCGGCGAAAGATCTCGGCGCCAGCAAGCTGCAGACCTTTATCCGCATTATCATCCCGCTGACCATGCCGGGGATCATCGCCGGCTGTCTGCTGGTGATGCTGCCGGCGATGGGGTTGTTCTACGTTTCCGACCTGATGGGCGGCGCCAAGAACCTGCTGATCGGCAACGTGATCAAAAGCCAGTTCCTCAATATCCGCGACTGGCCGTTCGGCGCGGCAACCAGCATTACCTTAACCCTGGTGATGGGCCTGATGCTGTTGATTTACTGGCGCGCGGCGCGCCTGCTGAATAAAAAGGTGGAGCTGGAATGATCGGTCGACTGCTGCGCGGCGGCTTTATGACCGCCATCTACGCGTATCTCTACATCCCTATTATTATTCTGATCGTTAACTCGTTTAACCGGTCGCGCTTCGGCATCAACTGGCAGGGGTTCACCACCGACTGGTATAGCCTGCTGATGAACAACGATAGCCTGCTGCAGGCCGCCCAGCACTCGCTGACCATGGCGGTGCTGTCGGCGACCTTCGCCACCCTTATCGGCTCGCTGACCGCCGTGGCGCTGTACCGTTACCGCTTTCGCGGCAAACCGTTTGTCAGCGGCATGCTGTTTGTGGTGATGATGTCGCCAGATATTGTGATGGCCATCTCTCTGCTGGTGCTGTTTATGCTGATCGGCGTCCAGCTTGGTTTCTGGTCGCTGCTGTTTTCGCATATCACCTTCTGCCTGCCGTTTGTGGTGGTCACCGTTTACTCCCGCCTGAAAGGCTTTGACGTGCGGATGCTGGAGGCGGCGAAAGATCTGGGCGCCAGCGAGATGACCATCCTGCGCAAAATTATCCTGCCGCTGGCCCTGCCGGCGGTAGCCGCTGGGTGGTTGCTGAGCTTCACCCTGTCGATGGATGACGTGGTAGTCTCCTCGTTCGTGACCGGTCCGGGGTATGAAATCCTGCCACTGAAGATCTATTCGATGGTCAAGGTTGGCGTTTCGCCAGAGGTGAACGCCCTGGCCACGATTTTGTTGGTTCTGTCGCTGGTGATGGTCATCGCCAGTCAGTTAATTGCACGTGATAAAACTCAGGGGACGTTAAAATGAAAAAATGGTCACGCCACCTGCTCGCGGCGAGCGCTCTGGCAATCGGCATGGGCGCTGCGCACGCGGACGATAGCAAAACGCTCTATTTCTATAACTGGACCGAGTATGTGCCGCCGGGCCTGCTGGAGCAGTTCACCAAAGAGACCGGCATCAAGGTTATCTATTCGACCTACGAGTCGAACGAAACCATGTACGCCAAGCTCAAAACCTATAAAGACGGCGCGTACGACCTGGTCGTCCCGTCGACCTACTTTGTCGACAAGATGCGCAAAGAAGGCATGCTGCAGAAGATCGATAAGAGCAAGCTGACTAACTTCAGCAACCTCGATCCGCAGATGCTGAATAAACCGTTCGATCCGAATAACGACTACTCCATCCCCTATATCTGGGGGGCGACGGCCATCGGCGTCAACAGCGAGGCGATTGACCCGAAAACTATCACCAGCTGGGCCGACCTGTGGAAGCCGGAATACAAAAGCAGCCTGCTGCTGACCGACGACGCGCGCGAAGTGTTCCAGATGGCGCTGCGTAAGCTGGGCTATTCCGGCAACACCACCGACCCGAAAGAGATTGAAGCCGCCTATAACGAGCTGAAAAAGCTGATGCCCAACGTCGCAGCGTTTAACTCTGATAACCCGGCGAACCCGTATATGGAAGGCGAAGTGAACCTCGGGATGGTATGGAACGGCTCGGCTTACGTCGCCCGCCAGGCAGGTACCCCGCTGGAAGTGATCTGGCCGAAAGAGGGCGGCATCTTCTGGATGGACAGCCTGTCGATCCCGGCGAACGCCAAAAACGTCGACGGCGCGCTGAAGCTGATTAACTTCCTGCTGCGCCCGGATGTCGCCAAACAGGTCGCTGAAACCATCGGTTATCCGACGCCGAACCTTGCGGCGCGCAAGATGCTCAGCCCGGCAGTGGCCAACGATAAATCGCTCTATCCGGACGCCGCAACCATTGAGAAAGGCGAATGGCAGAATGACGTCGGCAGCGCCAGCGCCATTTATGAAGAGTATTACCAGAAGCTGAAAGCGGGCCGTTAATCCCGCAGGGCGGAACCGCGGTTCCGCCCTTTTTTTTGCTCTCACCTTAGCCCCGCAGCGCGCGCCAGAGGAGCGCCGGCAATTTGCGCCAGCGCGGCCGATGGTAAAAATCCACCAGCCGCTGCGCCACCGCTTCCTGCCCCCGGTGGGTGATGAACCAGGGCGGCAGGGGCATCAGCGTCAGTTCGCCATGCCAAAGACTACGCGGAAACGGCCGAAACGGCGCCTCAATCACCGTGCGCTCCGTTTTCTCCAGCATAAAGCTGTTATGCACCTTGCCCCGCCCGCTCTGAATATCGTCGAGCGTGTGGCCGGGAAACGCTCCCCACGGGCAAGGGGCTAACAGGAAGGCCACCCCGCTCCAGCAGTTGATCGCCACCGTGCCGTAGCGCAGCTCGGCGATCAGCGCATTAAAACGCTTACGTCCAATCGCTTTGCGGGTGCGCGGGTGGATCACAATATTGGCCCCCAGCGTGCCCTGCAGCCGCTGATTCGCATAGCCGATCGCCTGGCGCAGAAAGCTTTCCGCACTATCGGCCTCAAGACGGGTGACCGACAGCCCCGGGCCAAAGACCTCCTGCTGGCAGAACCCGGGATCATCGTCGGTATTCGCCACAATCAACGGCAGCGCGTCACCGCGGGCTATCTCCAGCGGCTGACGGGCGCGCAGGCGAAAGTCGGTCAGCCGGTTTTCAGCGCCGGGGTAGTAGTCCGGGCGGGTATTCGCGGCGATCAGTCGGTACAGCTGATTCAGCAAGGCCGTCGCAGGCTCCCAGCCTTGCTGCAGGATCAGCACCTGGCTGGCCACGCAGTTAAACCCGC
>ERZ791923.390-NODE-390-length-68003-cov-7.282407_pt1 | contig 68003 bp, 77 predicted proteins | sample MGYA00510133_ERZ791923 | MGnify/ENA primary metagenome ERZ791923 (study PRJEB30046, sample SAMN00792106) | human gut metagenome | study: EMG produced TPA metagenomics assembly of the A metagenome-wide association study of gut microbiota in type 2... | reverse complement strand
TTCAACAGCCATATTAATTTAACATACTTATTTATGTTTGTCAACAACTTTTTTATTTTTTTTAAAAAAGTTTTTTCTGTCGACTAACAGGTTTAAGTTGTTTGGCACCCACCCTTTGCGAGTGCAAGAGATATACTACCATCTTTGGATACACCTGTCAACAACTTTTTTCTTTTTTTTCTTTTTTCGATTATTTTACCAAATAATCTTATTCAACCGCCAATACATTATGGCAAAAAGTAGTCTTTGTTTTTCCTAATATGAGCACAGAAATACTGTAACAACTTTAAATTTCTGTATTTGATTTGTAATTTTCTAATATATTTAACTACTATAGTATAAAGTAATATTAATCATGTAGAAATTTAGCATTAAATAATAAGCTAATCTCTATTGTTGAATTTTCTGTCTTTTACACCTGAAGGAAATAGTGCACATTATTTTCAACTTTTTGAGATTAGCTTCTATTTCATTTGTAATTATAATTCAATTTTAACCTTTTACAGCTCCCACAACCAAACTTTCCTGAACCTGTTTGCTTAGGAAGAAGTATATAATTATCGTAGGTAAAGTTGCTATAACCATACCTGCTCCAATTAGTCCCCATTCTGTTGAATACTGACCTGCTAAAGACATTATTCCAACAGGAAGTGTTCTATACATATCGCTATCCACAAATGTATTAGCTAACATTAATTCGTTCCATGTTCCTAAAAATGTGAATATTGAAGCTGTAGCTATTGCTGGTTTTACCATAGGTAAAATAATTTGTACAAAGCATTTAAAAATTCCACATCCGTCAATGTACGCTGCCTCTTCCATTTCTCTTGGTATACCTCTATAAAAGCCTACTAAAATCATAATACTCATAGGTAACGCACCTGCTATATACGGAATCATTAGTCCTAAATAACCACCTTTTAAGCCTAATTTATCCAAAATCTGAAATAGTGGAAGTAACGCTGCCTGCGCCGGTATCATAATTCCTATCATAAATAATCCGTAGACAATATTTCTCATTTTCCATATCATTCTAGAAACTGCGTATGCTGCCATAGCTGCTATTATGCCAGCTACAGCTACTGTAACTACTGTATATAAAACAGAGTTCAGAAAATATCGTATTAAGTTGGAAGAACTTAGAGCTGTTACATAATTATCCCATCTCCATACCTTTGGTAATCCTATAACATTCTCTCCAAATATTTCCGTGTTGCTTTTTAAAGAAAATGTTATTAACCAATATAAGGGGAAAATTTGAGTTATTGCAATTAACAATAATATTGTAAATTTTGGTATTGATTTTAATTTCTTCTTGTTCATTTTCCCCTCCTACACTGCTGACACATTTTTCTCTGCTTTTTTGAATATTCTATTTACAATAAATGTAAATATTAAACATTCTACTACTATGAAAAAGGCTTGAGCACTTCCATAACCATATAAGCCTTTTCTAAATAAGTTGTTATACATTAATGTGGCAGGAACTTCACTAACGTGATTTGGTCCACCACCAGTCATAACATAAACTAAATCGAATGCTCTTAGAGAACCTGTTATTGCAAATATTACGCAGGTTTTTATTACAGGTACCAACAACGGTAAAGTTATTTTTCTATGAATTTGCAACGTTGATGCCCCATCAATTTGGGCAGCCTCATAGTAATCAGTTGATATTGATTTAATACCGGCATAGAAAATAATCAAATGGTAACCAATGTATTGCCATATAGAGGGTATTAATACTGTCAGAAATGCATTTTTAGTTAACCACGAATGTTCATAATCTGGTATAAAATATCTGACTACGGTGTTAATTACACCGTAGTCACTATTAAACATTTTCAGCCACAACTGACCAATAACCATACTTGATATTACAACCGGAATAAAATATATAGTTCTAAAAAAATTGTCTCCTTTTACACCTTTTGATAATACCAAAGCCAATGTTAAAGATATTGGTAGCTGAATACATAATGATGCTACCACAAGTATTAATGAATTCTTAACTGCGAGAGGAAAATATCTATCTTCAGTAAATAATTGTATATAATTTTTTATGCCGATAAATGTTTTGCTCCCAATCCCGTTGTACTCAAAGAAACTGTATATACCTGATGTTATTAACGGAATCAATGTGAATCCTATAAATAAAACTAACGCCGGTAATATAAATATTAATATGTACTTTTTATTTCCAAGCATTTTGTTCATAATACTTTCCGCCTCACTTACTATTTACCATTAATTGCTGCCTTATGTTCTTCTATAAATGCTTTTACATCTGCTCCATCAGCAAATAAAGTCTGTACCTGTTCATTATGTACTGCTGCAGGTTCTGCTTCTAAAGATGTATCCCATGCAAGTACGCCCTGCTTTCCTTTTGATAATAAATCTTTAATCTGAATAAATAATGGATTTAACTTGCTTTCGTCTGCTTTTGTTTTCCATCCACTAAATCCTGAACCTGTTTCGTATGATGCAACACCCATTTTTTCATTAATATAAATGGCAAACTTTGCTGCTTCTTCTTTATATTTTGTGTTATTGTTTACCCAGAATGATTCAACGAATCCACCACAATAATCTGTTGCTTCACCTTTTCCATCTGAAATTGTAGGAATCTTTAATGCTACAACATCCTCTGGTTTTATTGTTGCTGCCTTGTCAGTGTATACATTGTTAGCAAACCAACTTCCCATAATTCTCATTGCTGCTTTTCCATTTTCAAATGCTGCATTTGCATCATCGTTACCCTGTTCTAAAGGATTGTCGCCAAATGCACCCATTTCATATAAATCTTTTACTTTTTCTGCTGCTTTTGTGTAACCTTCGTCACCGAATTCTTTCTTTCCTGATAACATATCGTTTACACCTGTTGCTCCAACTTCTCTTAACGCTAATGCCTGATATACAAAAGCTGCATTCCATCCGTCCTTTGCTCCTGCAGCCATTGGTGTAACGCCTTTTAATTTTTCTAACTTCTTAACAGCATCTACTAATTCATCATATGTGTTAGGAAGCTTTGCACCAGCCTTTTCAAATAATGCCTTATTGCAGAACAATGTCATGTACCATGAAAACATTGGAACTGAATATAACTTACCATCATATTCAAAGGCTGATGTTGAGCCTTCCATCATATTTGACTTAACTTCATCAGTTATGTAATCATCCAAAGGCATTACTTTTCCCGCATCAACTAGCTTCTTAGCTGTGCCTGCGCCCCACCAATAAAATACATCAATACCCTTTGCATCTCCTGCAAATTCAGCATTAATTTTTGTTTTGTACGCTTCTGTGTCTAAAGTTTCTGTTTTGATTTTTACCTTAGGGTTTTCTTTTTCATACGCTTTTACAGCTTCTTCATATCTGCCCTTAAGTTCGTTAGTGTCGTTTGACCACTGGTGCCAAACATTTAAAGTGATTGTTCCATCATCACTTTTTCCTTCGCTGCTATCCTTGCTGCTACTTCCGCATCCTACCATTGAGAATGCCATTGTTGACGCTAAAGTAAGTGCCAACGCTTTCTTAAAAAATCTCTTCCTCATTGTATATCCTCCTCTATTTTTATAACCAAAGTATACTTTATTCATAACGCCTATCTCAATTTAATATTTTGACTAAAAAAGGTTAAAAATTTTACTCAAATTTTTAACCTTTTTTATTATGCGCCTCTGTATTCTTTTATTGTTTGACCCGTTTGTTTCTTAAAACATATGCAAAAATAATGTGCATCTTTAAAACCAATTTTTTCAGCCACTTCATATACCTTCAGATTAGTTTCCTTAAGTAACTTCTTACTTGCATCAATTCTCTTCCTTGATACATATTCAACAAAACTCATACCATACGCCTTCTTAAACTCTCTGCTTAAATAACTCTCGTTTGTATATAAATCTGTTGCTGCTTTTTTCAAAGAAAGTTTTGAGTTATATAGATTTCTATTTACATATTCAAGTGCATCCTTAATTACATTTGTATTTCTTTTGGCTTTCTTCTGATTGTGGTACTTGCAAATAGTTTCAATGTATTTTTTTGTGCATACGGAAACGTCCTTTAAACTTGTAATTCCTCTTACATCACTAAACACCTTTTCTTCACTTATTAGCTCATATAAGTTTATTCCATATTTATTTAAAGTGGAACCTGCGCGCATAATCATTGTCATAGTCATTAATTTAAGATATTCTTCATCTGGAATTTTAGTATCTTTGATTACTTCTATATAATCGTTTAAATGATTTTCAACATCTTTCATTTCGCAGTTAATTATCGCTTCTAAAAATTCATCCCAGTCAATTTCCTTTTTTATGTTATTTTGATTCATAATTTTCTTGTATTCTGAATATTCAATAACTTTATTTCTGCCTAAAAGAACAGACGCTTCAATAGCTTTGTTGGTTTGATTGTATGACGTTGATATACCACCAAAGCCACTGGTTTCTTCACTAATTCCAATAGTTACACTTATCCCCATAGAATTAATTTTTTTATGCCAGTCATTAACATAAGCCATACATTCTTTCAAATCTGTATTCTCAAAAAGAATTACTATATTGTGCATAAAATGTACAAAGGAAATAGCATTTTCACCACTGTTATTTTGAATAAAATCGAACACCTTTCGATAATTTTCTTTTTCCTGAGTCTCTTTGATTTTAATATTTGCACACACTACACCATCTAAAAGTTTTATGCAGTTATAAGTGTTCATTTTCTTTAAAGCTTCTTCTTCATCAATTCTTTTTTCTACTAATCTTAAAAGTAGACTTTCCTTTAGTATGTCATAATTCTTTTCGACACTTTCCTTAAGTTTTGCGACCTTTGAAGCTTCTTCTTTGATTTTGGCTAGTTTATTTTTTAATTTGTTCATTACCTCTGCCAGTTCTTTTATATTAATAGGTTTTAGTAGGAACTCCTCCACTCCAAGTTTTATGGCTTTTCTAGCGTATTCAAACTCTCTAAATCCGGTTACTATTACCACTTTGCACTTTGGATACTTTTCTAATAACTTCTCGGAAAATTCCAAGCCATCCATAACCGGCATATTAATATCTGTTACAACAATGTCTACATGATGGTACGCCATGTATTCCAACGCTTCTTTTCCAGAAGCCGCCTCTCCTACAATTCGAAAACCATTCTCCTCCCAGCTGTAGCCTTTGTGAATTAAAATCCGCTCTAACTTTTCATCATCCACCAATAGTACATTTAACATATATAATTTTCCCCCTTCATCTTTTTAACTGTTACAATTATTTCTGTTCCATTTCCAATTTCGCTTTGTATAATAATAGGATTTTCTATTTCGTATAAAAGTCTGATTCTCTGTATTAAACTGTGCAAACCAAAGCCTGATTTTCCTGTTATATTCTTCCCATGCAATATTGCCTCGACCCTGTCTTCACTCATTCCAACGCCATCATCTGACACAATGAAAATAATTTCATCATCCTGAGAAAAAGCTTTAATGCTTACAGTACCTTCCTCACCATTCAATCCATGATGGACTGCATTTTCAACTAACGGTTGAAGCAAAAGTTTTAATATTTTTTCCTTCTTCACTGACTCCTCTATCTGATAGTCCACCTTAATTTGATTGTCATATCTCATATTTAAAATAGTGATATAGCTTTTAATACTGTCTATTTCATCTTCCACAGTTATGTAATCAAGGCCACTGTTCAAGCTATTTCTATAAAAATTTCCCAATGCCTGAGTTATTTCAAAGCACTTTTCATTTTCCTCCATTAATGCTAACGCCGACACAGCATCTAATGTGTTATACAAAAAATGAGGATTTATTTGAGCATAAATTATATCCAATTTTCCTTTGGCAATAATTCCTTCCTCTTCTTTTACTTTGTTCATAAGTTTTTTTATTGACAAAATCATATGATTAAAAACCTGACGTAAATTGGTTATTTCGTTTTCGTACTCGTCACTTTCCATTGTAATAAACTTACCATTTTCTATTAATTTCATATGTTCTTCAATTTTTCCAATAGGTTTAAAAATCAAATACGTTAGCAAGGTTGAGCACAAAAATACAAATATAATGTTAAGACACATGATAATAATGATTACTGTGGAATAGTAAGGGGTTAATGAAGATATTTCATCAAGGGAAAATGTTCCTATTATTTTCCAATCCTGTATTCCCATACTGTGACCTACAGCAATACATTTTCCTTTAGAAGTTTTTACTTCTTCAAAGCCTTGTGACATTCTTTTAGTATCTTTTGTATATTTAACAAAATTTTCCTGTTTGTTTTCCGGTTCGACAACGTATTCTCCTTTTGAATCCACAATGTAAAACTGATTTTTGTCATCAGAAACCTGTTCAAAATATCCCTGTAATACATTTGGGTCAAGAGTTATTAACAAAGTTGCCAATGGTTTGTAATTATTTTTATCAACAATTTGTCTTACATAACACAAATAGTTATTATTTTGGTAATAATCAATAGTTCCATCGCTTCCTTTATAGAAAAAGCCATTTCCGTTCGCCTTTTCCATTTTTCGATACCAGTTAGTTTTCCTAATGTTTTTATCTATTTTTCTTGGTGTTTTCCTATAAGAGTTGTAACAATTATCATATTTGTCAAAAATGTACACACCTGAAATATAATCTCCCGATAATATCATATTAAACAAACTTTTTGTTATGTTCTTTTGGTATTCAATTTCAATATTTTTGGAATTAATCTTTTTCAATGAGCCCTGTACTATATCATCAAAATATATATATGTAGAAAGTTGTATTACATTTTCAAAAACAAGGGACAAGTTTCCCTGAACTGCACTAACAGTCTGTTCCCCTGCTTTTCCAACTTCCATTTTGGTGTATTTGTTGTTAACCATTGATACGAAAGTAAATGTTAGTGCAAACGATAAGATAAGTATAAGTATGTAAACTAAAATAATTTGAGTTCTTATTTTTAATTTTTTCCAGTATTTTGTTATTTTTTTCACCTTAGCCCCTTTATTTAATGTTAATTATATGTCCTTGTTGCAATTTTAGGGTTTAATGTTAGTTGAATATAGGAAAAAAATAAACTCCTCATTTTTTGTCAATGTATCTTTTTTTATATAATAGAAAGGCTAGGGCAAAGATTTTGTTATATATTTGCTTACAGTTATAGTGGGAGAATGGCTTTAATAAATCATGGTACTGCTTTCGATTTTCGTCTTCTCACAAAGTATAAGTTATTTCTGCGACCTTATATACAAAATCATAATCACCCTGTAAACAGATATCTCCTTGGGTTACTATCTTTTTCATTTTATCAACCTCTTTTACATAATTTCTTTCATCTCTTCTTCATCTACTAAATTAGGGAACAAACATGAGCCATTGTCAAATATTGGAGCTATTGTATACTTATTGTCTTCTTTTATAAATCCCCAGTTAGCTCCATGACGATCAAAATTTCCAAGTAGAGCATCCATTATATATATTCTCCAACTAATATTTATTGAAGTAAGTATAATTTATATGTACTTTTAGATCAATAGAATTTCATTTTTATTCTGACTTATTTTTATTTAAAAAAACACTTCCTAAAAATCTCTTTTTAGAAAGTGCTTAATCTTTTTATTTGATAAATTATTTATCCAACTGTTTCATTGTTGGGAATAATAATATGCTATACTTATTATCCCATACTACAAGGTATTATCGTTATTTCCCTAATTCAGTCAAACTTATCATAGTGTATTATAATGTATAAAGGAATATTATTATTACGTCCTTTTCACGTCTTTTGTCACTTTTTACGTCCCTAACAATAAGGTTCTCTTTCTAAAAAAGTTTTAAATTGTTTGATAAATTTTCAATTGCTTTTTGTTTTGCTCCTACCGTGGCTTCTGCATATATGTCCATTGTTGTTTCAATATTTGCATGTCCCATAATATCTTGAATTGCTTTTAAATTACTTGTACTTTCACATAATCTTGTTGCAAAAGTATGCCTTAATTGATGACATGTAAAATGTGGTAGAATAATAGGTTCACGTCTTTGTTTCTTTGCATCTATTAATTCCTTCTGGTTATAATTCTCGGATATTCTTTTTAGTCCTTTATTTAAAGTTTGTTGATTATAAATTCTTCCACAACGATTTGTAAATATAAATCCCGACATTCCTTCTATTGAAAACTGACTAAAGCCATTTTCCTGTTGTCTGTAATACTCTGCTTTGAATACATCATATACTTCGTCTGTCATTGGAATGTATCTTATACCCGCTTCTGTTTTAGGCAAAGATATTGCATAATGGCTCTTCCTACCATCTTCTTTACCATAACACACGTACACTATACTATGATTTATACTAATTACTTTTTGTTTAAAATCAACATCCTCCCATCTAAGTCCTATAAATTCACCTACCCTACATCCCGTTCCTAATAAAATAGTAAAAATTGGAATCCAATGATTAAATTGTTCCTCTTCAATCATATATTTCATAAAAACTCTCTGTTGTTCTATTGTCAAAGCGTGTCTTATTCCTTTATTTTTACCACTCTCTTTCTTAATATCAGCCAATACTCCACTAGCTGGATTTTTTCTAATAACATCATCCCTAACCGCCATTGAAAACACCGGATGTATTACCGTATGAATTGTATCCACTGTATTAAGTTCTAAACCTTTTTCAGTAATTAAACTTTTGTAAAAATAAACGATGTCTGAATATTTTATGTCAGCTATCAGTCTTTTTCCTATAGTATTTCTAACATAATTGTCGTACATATATTTATAATTTACTTTTGTATTTTCTCGTAAATTATATTTTGTATCCATATATCTTTCAAACAAATAGTTTAATGTTGCCTTCCCAGCTACATACATGTTGAGTCCATCACTTATGTCTCTTTCTATGTGTTTTTCTCTTTCACGTAATTTCAATAAATCTACAGAGTAAATTGTCTTCCTATTTCCAAAGGTATCTTTATATTCATACGAATATCTACCTTCCTTTTCACGAAATGCTTCACCTTTACGAAGAACCCTTCCTCTACTATCTTTACGTTTCTTTTCCATGATTGGTCTCCTTTCAAATAAACAAAAAAGACCCTTCATTTTCACTCTCTGCTAGAATACAAATATTCTAAACTCAAGTTAATCACTTCTGATATTGTAAGAGAATGCTTAGATGCATATAATTTCAAACGATCGTACTCTGCTTCTGATAATCTTGTAGATACTTTCTTATTCTTTGGATTATCAGATTTTGGTCTTCCCATTTTTGACATTATCTACACCTCCCTGCACTTACCAATATCTTACTTTTTGTACTCCAAAAAGTCAAGTGTCAATGAAAGGTCTTTTTCTAAAATTCATGAAATAATTCTAAATATTCATCTATTTTTTCAGTATTTACTAATACTAACTTGTTGTACTTATATATAGCTTTTGCTTCCTTTGCAAGTTTTTCAAAGGTACTTTGGGACATTGAATATAATTGTGCCCCTTCACCATATCTTACAAATTTTTTTGCTATTTTCTGATTTCTTATCATTACTTGTGCACCTTTTGTCATTTATAATCACCTCTGTCCGTTTTTTACACTTTTTACAATTTCCAAGAAACTAGAACATAACTTATTTCTTATATCCATAGACAACATACTCAATTCTGCATACAATTCTTCTGACATTGATGTATGTATTCCAAGAATAGTATTGGGATCTGCATTATATACATCTGCAAACTTACAAAGCATTTCTACTGTAAGGTTTCTGCTTCCTCTTTCAAGCTGCATTATATGTGATTCGCTTTTATCAACGATGTCACTTACTTCTCCCGGTGACAATTTATTTTCTATTCTTAACTGTCTTAAATTAACTCCTGTTTCTATTTTGTCATATTTCATTCTGCTACCTTCTTTAAATTGATATTTGTTATAAATGGTAACCTACATCTACATAGTCATCACGTCTGAATGTCTATCGACTGTTTTCACAACAGAGAAACGCCTTATTAAATCTCCTACACGATAGTTGTTTCTTTTCCTCTGACCGTCGCCAGTATAAATCTGCCTCGCTATAATGCTGCTCTTACCACAAAGCCACACTAATCACGGCGTAGTGCAGATTCACTATTAATATAGTAGAAACCTGTTCTATGTATTTGTAAGCTAAGCCTTGGGTTGGTACCACAATGACTATGCACTTATTGTAAAATTTTCCGGAATAACTTAAAATCGAGGATAATACGAAAAGGAGTATGAAAATAGTACGAATTTGAGGAATAAAAAAAGACTAAGAACATCTTAGTCTTTTTATACTTTAACAGCATGTATTATTTATCACTGCTGTTTGTTTAGTAACATTAATTCCCCATGAATATCTTCCTTTATCAAATTGATATATAACAATATTTATATTTTGTGTTTTGCTAAATTTAGTTCCTAATGCAAAAACAAAATCACTTGAAGCAGCAATACATATTTTTATTTTAGAAATATTCGATTTCTTTTGTATTCCTGCAATATCATCGACTATTTGTTGTGCATACCTATTCGCTTGTTCTGCTGACTCGATAATGTCATAATTAATTTGTCCTGGTACCTCATATTTCAGAATATAATCATTGTTTCCTAATACCCCAACCAAATCAGTATCACTAATTAGCTGTGTTAATTGGATTATTACCATCAAATCTCCATTTTCAGATTCTTTATTTTCTTTTTTATCTACATGCAAATTTATTGAATTATGTAAATTTTTTAAGATATGAAAATTATCATCTAAGCTATCACTTCTGTTTTTATGAAAATACAATTTTTTGTTTGCATCATCTAATTCATATCCAAGCATAAAAGCAGAAGGAATATTACCTACTGGTATTCCAGCATATCCAACTTGATAATGTTTTTCTATGTAGTTATTTATTTCTGGCAAAATATTACAAATCTCTGTTATTAGTAGTGTTGCTTTGGTTTCCAATGGTAATGATTCATTACTTATTGTATCACATTGATTTACTTTTATTTTCTTTACTTCATATTCTTCTAACTCTTCTTTATCATAAGAGAAACTCATACTCTGCAACGAGGAGTGTTCAATAATCAGCAATTTTCTTCCGCTATTTTGTATTATTAACCATATAAACGAGACACTAAAAATAATAATCATAACCACACATATTACAATTAATAATATATTTCCATATTTAATTTTCTGAATTTCATTAAATAAATAATATAATGATGTATCCTCACTATAACCTAATAACGGCATAAACCATTTACAACAGCCCCAGATTACATATGTAAGTATTACTATTCTTTTAAATGCAAAAAATAGTACTCCAACACTCGCAAATTGTGAAAAAATCTTTTTCCATTTTATTTTAAACTTGATATAAACCACCTACTTTCTTACACTCAAGTATTTCTACTATATTCTTTTCTTTAAAATCTCCCACCCAGATTCTTGTTTCCTTAATTCCTACTATTACAAAAAACACATATTCACATCCTGTTCTATCCACATCTAAAGTCTCATACCAATCTTCCCAATCAATATTTGAGGGTTCAGGTACCATTTGCGGATGAGTGTGCCATACCCCCATATAAAAACTTTTTTCTCGCACACATTTTTTTAGAAAAATTTTATGCCTAGGATCTCTCATCGAATATAAATATTTTTTTCTAATATCCAATCGATATGGATGTGAAACTCGCTCCAAAGTAATATTTTCTGTTTCACAATGCTGGTATCCTACTATATAACCACCTGCTTCCTTCTTTTGAGCTGTATCCTGCAACCACTTGTACATTTCTTCAAATACTAGCGATAATATGTCTACAACTTTTCCATTCGGAAGTTTCATTTTTTTACAACTATTAGAGTTTTCCATTCCCACAACACCTGCACTTTCCTTCTACAAACGTATCTTGATCATCAATTACAGTTGTTGGTGAGATATTTATTAACCTATTTTTATTTTCTTTCACTCCTAAATCCTTTTTTATTACATCAAGTAACACAGAAGTCGTTCTTAATAACACAGAATTTCCATAGGCAACTCTTGTCCCTCCACAACCATTTCTAATTTTATGTGCATCTACTTCTGTCTCTGAAAGTTTATTTGCTTTATTGTTAACCAGTTCACCTTTTTTATTTGTAAACAAACACTGAAAGCATCCTAGTTTATTATAATCTATTGATAAAATATGGCTATTTTCTCCACCAGCTTCCAACCAAGTATATATTACTCTCGCCTTACACTTCTTTTCTTTCAATACCTTGTTCAATTCCCATTGAACTGTACTAGAGCCAACTGCAAAAACAATCAAATCTACTTTATCCATCTCTACAGCAAGTGAATTCTTATCTATATCATTTTCAACAGCTTCAATGTGAATCTCTGGATGAATACGTTCTAACTCGCATTTCAGAACAAGCACCTTTGGAAAACCTACGCCATAATTTCCTATTGAATGTCTTAACACATTTTCTTCTACCAACGTTTCTTTATCATATAATGTAATTCTTCTCACTCCTGTTCTCACAAGTTCTTTTGCTACATAACTTCCTAATGATCCTGCCCCTATTAACAATACATTTTTATCTAATAGTGTTGTTTCATTTCCTATCTGTTTACAAAGATGATAATAGTCTACTCTTTTACTCTTAATAGGTATTACTTCAATAATTTCTTTTTTTAACTTATTTAACAGAATATCATTATTTGTATTTTTAAATTTTATAATTGCTGTAAAATCAATAGTATTACCGTTAACCTCCATTTCAAACACAATCCCTATACATCTAGTTTTTACTTTTACCTGTCCCAACTTAACATAACAATCATGTGAAATACGATTATATTGTTTTCCATATACAATTCTTATAATATCTTCTGCAGTCCATTCTTTATCACGAGTAGGTGGAACTACCCTACGCTTATCTGTAATTGGAATATAGAATACGGGAAGCTCTGGTAAATGTTTCCATTTCTTATTACCATTATTTTTTTTATCTGAATCATTTAAATAAATTCCATTTGCGACAAATCGTATATCCCCAATATCATTTTTATAAGCATTTAATTTTTGATATATCCTTTCCCTTCCAATATACAAGCTAAACATATTTGGATATTGAGTTGCTCCATTCCAGTAAAATAAAAATTCCTTTTGAAATTCTTCTTCTTTTTCTATATCAGATAATGATAATAAATGTATAAGTCTTTCAATTGTATCTGTTATCTTCTCTTCAAAGCTTTGTAGAAAAGGAATTGTGCTGTCATTTTCATTTAAGCATACATACCTATATTTATCTGCCATTTCTTCGTCTATAGGTATACTTGTTGGCAAAATGTGTGGATAATCATATTCCACATCATTCTTTACCAAAATAACCGGGCTGAAAGTATCCAACTCTGTTTCCAGATAGTAGCAACCATATTCCTTACCTTTTATTTTAAAAAATATAATTTCATCTTGCTGCTCTATAATAGTAATCTCTTCATATGAATTTAATATTTCTAAAACTATTTTATTTTTATCCAAAGCTATGCTCCTTTTTACTTTTGACATACGAAGAGTTTGTCTCCTTCTCCGGAATTTTGAATTCCTCACCTAATACTTTTTCTACATATTTTCCCGCATCATGTTCTGATTCTACATTAACAGCATTTGTTAAATTCTGTACAGCTATTGAAAGACGCTTATAAAATGTTACTCCATAACTATCACTTGCATCTTTCATTTTTTTAAAAACATCTGTATATGGTTCCACTGGAAGATATCTTGAAATGTCTGCTTTTACCAGTTCTTCACCTTCATATGTTAAAGCAAACTTATTTTTAATATTGTACATTGTTTGTTGTAATGCAGTTAAGTCATCATCTCCTTCTGAAGTAGTGGATGAAACAAAACAGTCACAAGCCAAATATGTAAGTCCAATGCTAGGTGGAACTTCATGATCTAATGTAGAATTTTCATATTTGTCATTTCTCCACTTTTTTATATATCGGATAACCCTTCTCAACTGTTCATTCTTATTAATTTTATTACATAAGTCCTCATTTAATCCTTTTGGATCAGCTATTTCCCATTCATATTTTTCAGCAAACTCTTTTCCTCTTGCTAAATATACTTTGCCATCGTACTTTGCATACAACGGCAAATCTATATGCATCCATTCTACCCCATTTTCATAATATGGAACGTTTATACATGGTTCTTTTATTTTGGTTTTCCTTGCTGCCACATGATTTATTGCATCTCTAAGATAACCTTTTATTTTTCTTGGATCTGAGTATTCTTCCTTATCTAACGGAATCATAACTGCAACATCTCTATCAATAACAGATGCTTTTATTGTTGTACTATACTTGTAACTACCCTGATCAAAAATCTCAATATCACTTTTTTTAAGTTCGATATCATGTTTTTCCATTTCACTTGGAAAATAATCTTCAATATCACTTTGTAAAATATCCCTTTTTTCCTTTAAATCTTCACTTTCTCCGTGAATACAAATTTCATCATAAAAATCCTTAAATTGCTTTTTTAATTTCATATACTAACTATTCCTCCAATCTTCTGTTTATTTCATTTATCCATCTGTCATCATCTGCAGACAAATATTTTACTAATTTATCAAAATTGCTACTTCCAACGACTGTATCATCATTTTCCATTTCACATATTCTACTGAACATATCTTGAAAATTTCCTACAGTTATATGTTCCATCACTTTTTTTCTTTGGTCTTTCTTACCTTTGTAATTCTCTACACCTGTAAATTCCTTAATTATTGGTGCATTAATTTTTTTAGCTGGAGTTCTTAGCCTTACATCTGTCCAATGTTCCAATATAATTTGCATAGTACAGGGATTACCATATATAAGAATTTCCTCTGCAACGTTATCAACACCGTGAAACTCATTAATTTTTCTTTTAATATCTTCATATTGTTCATACGGCTTTTTCTCAGTATCACAAAACACTAATACTATTTCAAAAGATCCATTTTGATAACGGTCCTGATATCGGGCTGGAATATTTCCATTACCATCAGCATTATCTAAGGATACATCATACTGTTCATTCCAAACTCCAAGTTCATTTAGTCTACTAAGATAATCATACTCTTCATCCCCTTCGCAAATAATACAAATTTTATTTTTTGAAACGAAAGACGGTAATCTACTCTTCATCCGCACCATCTCCTTTCTTGTTTCCTTTGATATCTAATAATGAATTAATAAGTTCCGGATCAGGTAATGCGCCCAAAGCTCCTTTTCTATATTTCTCCATTATATCTGTTGTATCTCTCACGCCTTGCTGTGCCGTAAAATCAGCTAAAGAATATACATATACCCCTTCTTGATCTTTGTGTACAAACCAAATTTGTTCTTTTCTAAACATTCTTTTGCAATCCATAAGATTTATATCATGAACTGTAAATACCATTTGTGCATTAACATTTAACTCATTGTTAAACATAGCTACTATTGCCCTTGTAATTTTAAAATGAATACTACTATCTAATTCGTCTACAATAAGAATTCTTCCTTTTTCCAAGCCTTCAATAATATAACCTGCTAAAGCTGCAATTTTCTTTGTTCCTGTGGAGTCAAATATAAGACTAGGGACTTTAACCCCTTTATAAGTTGAAACTAACCTAATTTGTTCCATTATTTTTTCTCTCATATTGAGTACTTCTTCATCAGGCTTTTCATTTTCTGCCATATCTTCAACCTTAATCTGGTCCATATCAACATATTCGAAATTATCCATATACAGATCCGCATTTTTTATGAACTCTACAATTCTTTTTTGCACACTGTTTTTGTTTTTCATTAAATCAATTGTATTTTTCATTGGAATATTGTTCATATTGATAATGTCTATTTTCTTAGCAAATCCAACAATAATTCCTTTCATTTTTTCTAAATGTTCAAACTTGCTTGCGTCTATTACGTAGCAAAAAAGATTATTTGATGACATTAGTGACATCATCAAATGAACATCTTCATCAATACAATAATATGTCTTATTTACTGTATCTTTTTCTAGCCAAAGTATTTCTTTTTCATTCCCATACTTATCCTTTTGAATTTCTAAAAATTTTTCATATATAAACTCTTCATCCTGAGCATCGTAATTTAAATCGTAAGAAAATTCTCTTCCGTCATATAAAAATGTAATTCCCAATTCACAAACCGTGCTTTTAGTAAATAAATTAGGCATTAAATTAGGTTTCTTGTTTAGAAAAATTTCTTTAATCGCATTAAAGCACTTAACAATACACGTTTTTCCTGCATTATTAGGCCCATAAATTCCAACAGTCTTCAAAATATTAAAACTGTTTTCTCTATGAACATTAGATGCAAACTTTTTATTTCTCATATCCGCTTTCATTGAAAATACAATTTGTTCTTCGAATGAAAAACAGTTTTTTGCCCTTAATTCTATAATCATTATTTTTTCCTCCAATTATTAATACCTTGTAATATTATAATATCATATTTTATTTTTTATGCAATATTATTTCATATTTTTTATGCAATATTATTTCATATTTTTTATGCAATATTGTTTCACATTTTGTATTGTTGTTGTTCACTTTTATATTTTCACCTATAGTACTTCTAATATTTCATCACTATACATTCTATAAATCTGTTAATCTTTGTCTTTCCATTTTATGTCATGATTTTTTGTTATTCTAATTCTATAAATCAAAAGAACACGCCTATGATTTTCACACCATAGACGTGTTCTTTATTCTCTAACTCTCCCTACGCAAACACTTTCATCATATGACTCAATGCTGCATACATGTGTTTCTGTTGTTCAACGTTATATTTTCCTAAAGAAATCATTATTTCCGGAATTATAACATTGTTTTCTAATTCACAACCATTAAGTAAGTAATCCATTGAAGTATTATATAAGATGCAAACCTTTGCCAATACTTCTGCGCTCATGATGCTTTTTCCTTTTTCATAAGCGTACAGGGAATCCTTTGATATGTCTAAGTCTTCCGCTGCCTTTTCTCTGGAACTGTTATTCCTTTTTCTAAGCATCTCTAGTCGTCTGCCAACCCCTGTTTTGTCATATTCAAATTCTACCATCAAATCACCCCCACTACATCCATACGTTATGTGGAGGACGAGGTCCTTCCTGTCTGACTGCAACTGTTAGTTTCTTTGGCAGTGATTCCTCTGCCATCTTGCGGGTACCATACAGTCTGCTTACTCTTACTGCTATTGCTCCATCTGTATCATCAAATCTTACTGTACAGAAATCTCTGCTTATCCTTATGATTGTAACTTTTCTTACACTGCGATTACTCTTAATAATGTAGGCTTCATCTCCTACATTAAATGTATTATTTCCATTAGCATCTATTCTGTTCAATTGTGTTTCTCCTTGTTATACAAATATTTAATCATTAAATTTTTGTACTCACAAAGGATGGGAAACTATTCCTTGTAAGCCTTATGTAACCATCATCTGCGCCTGTTTAGCCTTACGCACATGACCTATTATTCAGCTGATCTTATACTTCGGTAATTTCCATCTCACACATCCACTGTAAAATTGTAATTGCTCTAGGGTGTGTAGGATATCTTTTTATGTATCCTTTTTTCTCTAAAGTCTTTAAATGCCCAATTATAGTTGATGTGGAAGCTAAACCTGTTAATTTGCACAACTCTCTGACGGTGGGTGCAAAACCGTATTCCTGGACATGAGCTACAATGCTGTCATATACTTGTATCTGTCTTTCGCTCAAATCTTCTTTAAACACCTGGTTCATCTCCCTTCTGTTTAAGTTTTCATTTCTCTTACTTCATTCCGGATAGAAGCACGGCATTATTCGAATATATGTTCGTTTTTTTGCTGTAATGTCATTATATAACCTTCTCTTTCATTTGTAAAGCATAAAAACATTTTCATTTCAATGTAATTCTTCCTACCTAAATGGCAAGCTATCTTTATCCATTTCATCAATATTCTGAAATTCTTCCTGCTGTTTCTGCTTTATAACATCATTTTCCTTTAAAATTGCATCATACAATTCAGTTCTAAATTCCTTTGTTATTGGAAAACAAACATCTTCATATTCTTTTTCACCATTTTCCTTGCTTACAAGCTGTGACGGCATTGCCACAAATGAACCTTTTTCGCTTGGAATCACTTTCACATTATTTATAACAAAACATTTTTCAAAATAAATGCATCCCAAAGCTTCTATGTTTTCCCCTCCGAAAATTTTTAGGGCAATTCCAAATTCAAACTTGCCATCTTTCCCTTTTACTTCATGTTCTTTCTTATCATTCATGTAAGTATCAATTATGTTTCCGTAAAGTTCATCCCTAAATTCCTTCGTTGTAGGATTACAAAAATCCTTGTATATAGGCTTACCATTTTCATCCATCCTGCTACTTTTATAACTTGGCATTGCTACAAACAGAGTATTGTTTTTCCCTTCTCTAACTGTTATTCCTGTTACAACAAAACAATCATTAAATGTAACTGAGGCATATGCCTTGGTACTCCATTCATTATTTTTTGTCTTGTATACTTTTATCTTATAATTCATCTGCTATTCCTCACTTCCTATAATATTTTCCAAACAATTTCTTTCTTCCTTATCAAGTTCAATAATAAGATAATCATTTCCATTCGTAGTTTTTGATTTACTACAAATCTTTTTGGTTATTCTTAAAAGAATACTCATTTCTTTTATTTTCCTTAATATTTCCTGAAATGTTTTAGTTTCAATTTTTTGCTGTTCTCTTTCATATTCTTTTATCTTTCGAACATAATATTCCGAAAACATGCTTAATGCATCCTGATTCATCTTTCGGTTAGTCACTGTTCTTCCAGAACGTTCCCATTCCCTTTCCAAAACGTTAAAAAGATAATTAATTTCTCTAAATTCGTGCTTTCCACCTATATATTTCACTGATTCGCTCCTCTCTTTCTTTTAAAATTATGTAATAAAAAATGCCCTATTAAAACTCATGGTATTAAACCTAGAATTTTAATAAGGCATTTATTTTGTTGTCTTTAGTTATTGATCAATTCCTTTGACTCTATAATTTTATCAAAAATAAAATATGTTGTCGAATTCTACTATGGTTAAAATTTTAGTATATGAACCAAAAATATATATGTTTTTTTGCTCCATATAATTGTTTATTTTTATCTCGTAACAAAATACTTGTTTTATTTAACAAACTCTTTATCTATATCATTGTCACTTTTAACACGTTCATAATTCTGCTCATCAACAAGTTTATTTTTGATTTTTTCAAACTCTTTGTCCCATTTTTCCAAAACATCTGAATTTCCGTTTTGTTTTGTATGCTTACTTACATATTTTTTCTCCAAAGATTTTACATATTTCTGCACTGGTAAGAGTTTTTTGTAAACCTCAAACTCATAATTCCAATAATCCTCTTCTGAATCAAACTTATTTACTATTTCCATTACTTCATCTTTATTATCAGAATTATTGATATTCTTTTTTAATTCTTCTATATATGCTTTTACTTCATCGTCAGTTACATCAAACCCATTCTTTATTGCTTCTACATATAATGCATTTTGTTCTTCTACATGATCTATAGCTTTCTGCTTTGCATCTTTTTTTGTGTCTCCTATAATTTCATAATAATCTTGAGCCTGTTCAACTTCATCCTTAGTTATCAGAATGTCTTCCCCTGCTTCATATACATTCTCTAAGGCCTCTGTATTTTGAGAATATTGACCTTCTAATGCTAATTTATACTCTGCTACACCATTGTCACTTTTTTTCCCTTTCTCATAGTTAGTAGCAAGCACGCTGCCCCACTGCTCAATTTTCTTTTCTTTTTGCATTCCATAACTTACTAGAGGAACTCCTACAACTATTCCCATTGATAATACTGCTACCATTACTAATCCTTTTTTCATAATGCTCTCCTCCTATCCTATTTAGTATTTAGTCTCATAGTTAAACTTCCACTATGAATGAGTGGAATTCCACCACTGCAACTTGCTTGAAAATTAATTACCATTTTGTTAGTTGTTGTATTTTTATATGTGAAGTTTTTTCCATTTCTAATTGCTGTAAAATATTCCCATGTTCCATCCGACATTGCATCACATGTAGTCCATTTTTTGAAAGTATGCAATACCTTGTCATTTTTATCTTTATAAGATATGTTATTTAATAATCTAAAAGACGGTCTAGTTGTTGCATACGATGTTTTATATGCATAATATATTTCTCTACGATAGTATTTATTCATTGAATCCGCCTTTGGTGTATAATTTTCTGTGTAATTCACATATACCCTAATAGTAGACCAACCACCTTCAGGTACTGCAAATTGATAATCTTTTGTTGTACTTTTATGCTTAACATTAGCCGCCTGTACGTCAATTAAACCTTTATTTCCTGCTACAATTTCAAATACCATAATCATGCAAAACAGTATCCCCATAACCTTTTTTCTCATGTTTCATTCCTCTCTTTCATCTTTATAGGTTTACATCTCTATTTTTTTCATCACATATCACCTTTCACTCCTTTCATTAAAAATCAATCTTTTATTTAAGTTAACAATATCACTTGCAATTACCTTTGTCAATAATTACTTTATTTACTTAGGTGTTTATATATCTTTGTTTATTATATGGCATTATTTATATAAACTTTGATTTCATATAAAAAATACCTTATCAAAACTCATACTAAAAAAGCAGAATCTTAATAAGGTATTTATTATTTGTTTTATTTCTTTAATAACCTGTTGAAATTGACACACTCTTTATACTGTTTTTATAAAAATAAAATTCAATATAATCTCTATAATTATCATAAGAATCATCTTTATAATATTTAAGATATATTGATTTTTCTTCCTTACTAATTTTAGGATTTTTATATCCTAATGACTTCATTTTCCCTTTAACATCTTTTACTGTGCTATTGTATGTTAATCCTCCAATAAATGAAACTTTTTCAGAATCGGTTTTAGGATTATAAAAGGTAGCCGCATAAATTGTGCAATCTTGGATTTTCTTTGTTTTAGAAGAATCATTTACTACTGAAACAACAACCCCGCCCGGATAAGTTCCAATTCTTCCACCAGTTGTTATATATCCACTTGATAAATCACTATTTGCATACTTCTCACTCCATATCCAACCTAGTTTTTCAAATGATTCCTTTGTTGCCGGTAATTTAATTTGTATTCCATTAACAGTAACATTTGTAAAATCAGAACTGTCTTGAGTAGATGCATCTGTCTTTTCTTTTGATTTTTCACTTGTATTACTCTCCTGACTATTTTGATAAACCTCAGTAGTCTCTATAGCTGTTGAAGAAACTTCAGTAGTCTCTTTTTTTTGAGTTGTTTCCGTTGATTTGTTTGATTCATCATTGTTCTTGCCACCACATCCAACAAGCACTGCTACACTTAATGTTGTAATCATAAGTAATTTAAAAAATCTTTGTTTCATGTTTTATTTTTCTCCTTTTAATAAAAATTCATTATTTTGCTGTACAGGAATTTCTAATTTATTATCTTTCCTTCAGCATCGTATATTATTACATTTTCTTTTTTCATTCTCTTTATAAAATTTCTCTTTCCTATCAGCAATGGATCTACTGAAAAAGACATCCTCTTTTTTCTTGTGCTTTTTTGACAACTTTAAAATCAAAAATTTCAATTATCCCAGAATCAGTTATACTTCCACATTATTTGTAACCACAAAAGACAATGCTGTAAATATAACTAAATAAACAACTGCACATATAGCACTTCTTGTCACTATATCCGATGCCACGCCCGTTTCTGATAATGATTCTAAGCATCCGGTTAAGGTGTAATTAACTATTTTAATCTTTTCACTGTTTATAACAGCATCTGCTAGTCCTGATATCAAAGGTATTATATTAAGTATAATAATAGCTAATGCTATTGCTCCTCCCGATTTTTTGCATATCATTCCAAGCAAGAAAAATCCCGAACTAAAGGCACAAATAACCAGCGTCTGCACTGCTAATTGTAATATTGAATCATTGGTCAGTTTTGTATCAAAGCCATAAAAAATACCTGCAATAATTCCACCAACTGCCATAACAAAAACACTGTACAGAATACTAATGGACATTGTTACGATAAATTTAGATAGCCATACACGAGATCTCCTATATCCTTTAGATATAACATTTTTTATTGCTCCATTTGAATAATCCATACATGTAAAAAGCGAAACAACCACCGCAAGAAAAATTGTTATACTAACACCATTAGCAGCACCATTAATAAAATCATTCATATTAAAATTTTCATTCTTCAAACTTGGATCGACACCAACCTCAACAGTAACATTTCCTGTTGTGCTTTCTTGAGCCTTTACCGCATTTTTCTCATAGTAATTTATGGTTGCTATGGCAACTAAAAGAGAAATTGTCATAACAATAGCACATATATAAAATGATTTCATATGTAACAATTTTCTATATTCAAAATGTATAAGATGTGTCATAATATTATTCACCTATCCTTTCAATAAAATATTTTTCAAGATTTTGAGAGTCTTGTTCTATTCTGCTAACATATAAATCGTTTTTTGATAATATCTGATTGATTTTTGCACCATCATCAAAATGAGAATAGACAACTATGCTATTATCGTTAACCTCAATTTCGCCATAGTTGGCAACTTCATTTTTTATTCTCTCTGCTAATTTCTTTTTAAAGTCTTCCACAACTATCTTCCCTCTCTTTCCAGGTTTGATATTGCCCCACGGTCAACATCATCAAGACTCTTGTTTATCGTGTCTGTTGCAAGTCTTAGTGTCCTTAAATCTTTGTCGTAGCAATACACCTGATTTGAAAGTCTGTCATCAATGTCTACCTGCTCCATATTGATTTCATAAACCATTTCTGCAAGGTCATCAGGGGAACCCATATCTGCCGACACAGCAATAACTTCATGTACACTTGAAGGTAAAATATATAAATCACTTCCAAACTTTTCTGCCAATTCGTGTAGTGGCTCTTCATACAAAATTGAAGCTGCTCCATACAATTTACTTTCGTTTGTTATAACGTACATTGAACGTTCATCCTGAGTTTCCATCATTACTTCTTTGAATTCTTCCTCCATTTCTCCACTAAGTTCACTGTCACCAAATATGATTTCGCTAATGACTTCGTTCATATTCTTAACTAATATAGGGAATAGTTCCTTTGTGTTTTTGTTTGCTGCATTGTACAAATCATTTTCCGTAAGACCTTCCTTCTTTGCCAAATCATTGTCAACAAGATTTGTATATGTTCCCAAAGAATCATTTCCAAGATTCCATCTATACACAATTGCAAGGTCCTCAAACTCCCTATGGGGAACCGTCTTTAATAACTCTTTGTTCTGCTCGGCATTTATTAAAGTAAAAAACACATTATCCTTAAGTCTTGATGTGTCCAAAAGCTCTGCCTTTATTTCCTTATTAAATGATTCAATTTCCCTTTCCATTGTTTCAGCTGCCCCTCTTACAACCTCTTCATAATTTCCTGTTCTTTCGTATTCTTCATAAAGATTGTTTACATATATGGTTGGTGTGGCATTTTTTAATCCCGGAATGTTATAAAAATTCAATCCATCAACTTCACAGTTAGTTTTATTAACCTTTCTAATGAAAACTCCACAATTCTTGTACTTTTCATCCATGTAATCCTTAATATCATCCTTAATTTTTTCCTTAAATTCTTCGTAATTTAAATTCATGTTCGTCCTCCTAAAAAATTTATAATTCTAATATTGGCTCTGTTTCACTCTTACGGTGGAACAACTAAAATGCTTTCACTTTTCATAAGACACCTCCGTTTTTTGCAATAAAAAATGCCTTATTGAAAAACAGTCAGTTCTTATACTACTGTTCTCAATAAGGCATTTATTTATTTTTGATTTAAAGTTTTAAGGTTTGTTGGTCTCAAACTTTATGGTTATATTTTACTATTGCAGTGTGTCTATGTCGAATTCTAACGTGGATGGGATTTAGAAAAATAAACCGTATTGTGGTTTAAATTATTCGATGAGTGTAAGAAAAGGTTGGGACGCTGGGTCCCAACCTTTTCTTTAATCTTCCTCCTGTTTACTGTTATCACTATACTACAATATACTTATATATAACTTTTCCATTATTTTGTTTTTGTAGCAATCCAATGATTAGTTATTTTATATGCATTGTCATCAAATGATTTATTAGCATCATATTCAACTGTTACATTATCACCAACAGTAAATATTACGCATCCCTTTTCGAAGTATATATCTATAGGATATGGATATTCTTCTATTAGTTTTTTTATAGCATCTTTGATTGTAGAAATATTTTTGATATCTGGAATTCCAATTATTTCACCATTACTATTTACCGTTATGTCCCCATATTTATCTTCATCATTACTAATAGTAAAAAATTCTGCTATATCACATATTTCTTTTTTATAATCTGTCAACAAGCTGTTTATTTCTTTAATCCCACCATGATATAAAGAAAACTTTTCCGGTCTGGCATAATTAACTACATTAATTTCGATTTTACCAATAACACCATTATGAGCCCTCGCTGAAATTGTTACACTTCCACTTTTTGTTCCTGATATTATTTTTCCTTTTTTATTAACTTTTAGCACTTCCGGATTATCGCTTGACCATTTAATCTTATCAGATACAAGTCTTGTTTTTAACGAATTGCTTCTAGCATCTTCAACGAGATTAACATACAATTGATCTGTTGAACAAATTCCTATCTCTTTTTCTTTATTTTGTTTGTAAATTTTTACACTTTTACCTTTTGCTACATTTACAATCCTTGCTTTTTCACCATACGTTCTAGCAGATACATAATATGTTTTTTCACCGTATTCTTTCCTATTTTTTTTCTTTCTAAAAGCTACTATTTTGTACTTATAAATTTTATGTATTTTTAGATTTTTGTCTGTGAATTTACACTTTTTTGCTCCGAGTGTTTTTATAACTTTATACTTCTTTTTACTTTTTTGGTAACGATATATTTTATACCCTGTAGCATTATCTACCTTGCTCCATTTCAATTTCAATGTATGCGAATCTTTACACCATACAATCAAGTTTTTAGGGGTACCTATTTCTGTTGTTTTTGCATTTACATTATCTATTTTCATCGCTATAACTAATACAAGTGTAAGCGAAATTATTATCATTTTTTTCATTTCTTTTCCTCCACATAATAATCATTTCTATTCTTTATAACATCAGAAAAAACAGTGCCTAATTTGGGATTTGTTTTATAGGATTGTAAATTTCTCCATGGTCTTCCCTGAGACAAACTATAAGCATAAAGCATCATTTCTATATCATTTGGTAATAAATATTCTTTTTCAGTTATTTCAACCATAATATTATCATACCTTGTTCCCTTTTTATATTTTTTGTAAAAAATGCCTGTCTCATCATTATCTGCAAATCTGTCATGACCATCATCTGGATAACCGTCATCCAATCCAAGTGCATGTCCCATCTCATGGGCAATTATGTACATATAACGGTCCTGTCTCTCTTTTATGGTTTCACCCAAATATTCTCCTTGTTTCAATGCATCTCTTATATCTGTCATATAAATATATGTTGTATATTTATAATCACCTGTTCCTGTATAATACCAATAATCACCTATTTCTCCGCCATCGATATGCTCACCTGCAACTTGAACCTCATAAAAATGTTGATTAGCATTATAGCTACCAAATTCTTTATCATGAATTATAGGTTTAACAGTATAATTTATTCCCACAAATTCATTCTTATCATTAGCAACATCAATAGAATACCATTTTTTTATTCCGGCTTTTATCATATCAATATATGTCTTATTGCCATATCCTAATGTTCGGGAAGCCTTAGCCCTGTTGTTCTTTTTATCATATGTTACAAATTCATAGTAAATATGTATTTCCAAAGTATCACCTGTAAATCTATATTTTATAGGTGAATAATATTCATTAAACACTGAATATTCATTAATATTAACACTTTCGTCTAAACAAACAAAAGGATAATTTTTCTTAAAATAATCTATATTTTTTTGTTTATCAATATTATATTTGCTTTTACACCCAACCTCATTACTAAATGTTGTCTTGTTGTCTTTCCATACAATCTTTAGTCTATAATCATATTTAGTAAAGTATTTAATACTTTTATCTATATAAGATGTTTTTATTCCTGATAATGTTTTAATTTTCTTATATTTATCTCTTTCTTTTTTCCTAAATATAGTTATTTTTTTTGCGTTTTTTAATTTTTTCCATGATAATTTAATACTCTTTGTTTTTTGTGCTGTAGCATTCAAAACTACTTTTCTTTTTTTCTTAGCTTTGACTACTTTGCTTTGTATATTAGACATTCCTTTTCTTTTGCAAATCACTTTATACCAATATTTTTTATTATTTTTGACCTTATTATCAATAAATTTATTTTGATTAAATGATAAAGTTTTTACTTTCTTGAACTTTTTTGACATGCTCTCTTTTCGCATGATAATATATTGTTTTGCAGCTTCCTGTTTGTTCCATTTTACTTTAATCTTTTTGTTTCTAATCCAATTAGCATTAACTTTAAAAGAACTACTTTTTTTGTTTGCAAAACTCTGTTCATCCCAGCTATATTCACTTTTATCTTTAACAATAATTTGACATTTCTTAGTTAATTTATGCTTTGCGGTGTATATGGTTACATTGGCTTGACCAACTTTTTTTGTCTTAAGGTTGCCATTTTGATCCACGGTAACAATACGATTATTATCAGAAGAATAGTATAATTTCTTGTTAGTTGCAAAATTCGGTAATACTTTTGCTTTCAAACAAATATTATCTCCTAAATTCAACACATACTCTTCTTCGACTTCAATTTCTGTTGCTTGAACATCAATGTATTTTTTCTCAACAAACCCTGTATCTTTGTCATCCTCAAATTTAGTTCCATCCATTGTTCGAATCAAATAAAAATCATTACATAATGCTACAACATTAACCGTTGTACCTTTTTTACACTCTCCTTTATTATCATTATTTTCAACGTCAGCATTTACTGATGCTCCACGATAAATTGTAGCTTTTGAGTTAAATATGCCCACATATGATTCCGTACCCTTATAAACAGATATAAAAAGTCTTTCTTTATATTTTTTCCCAGTAGTCGTTTCAATACTTAATGTGACATAACCTACCCCTTCACTTATACCACTAATATAATTCTTTCCATTCTCTTCAACAATTTTAAAAGAAGATGGATTATCACTGGAATAAGCACTCTTCTTCACTTTTCCGTCTTTTAATTCAAACGAAAGTTCTTCACTTCTGCTGCCTTCCGCTATCGCTTTATGATGTCTGGGTGTCGTACTATCTCCTAAAAAAATTTTAACTGTTCCATCTGCAGCGTAAATATTAATACTAGATACATCCACACTTGAAAACAAAACTGTTATTGCTAGTAAAAATGTTAGTATTTTCTTCATAATTTTCCCCCTCTCTTGTTTAATATTAATAAAATATATTTAGACAATTTTTATATTATATGTCAATATCATCATAGCACATGACAATGCCTGTATCAACCATTACTTTATATACTTATGTATTTACATTTTTACTATATTTACATTAAATTATATATGTATTATAATTGTAATACACATTTTAATTAGGAGCACTTGTATGAATATTCGAGATAACTTTAAAAAGGGGTACGTTGAAATGCTTATATTAAATTTTCTTTCAGAAAAAGATTTATATGGGTATGAAATGACACAATTGGTAATAGAGCGTGGCGGTGGATATATAAAGATTCCTGAAGGTTCTCTTTATCCCACTCTTTATAAACTAGAAGACAAGCATATGATTTCATCATATCAAAAACAAGTTGGTAAACGTCTAAAAAGAATATATTATCATCTTGAAGATCAGGGATTAGAATATCTTAACGAACTAATTAAGGAATATTATGCTGTTAATGAATGCATTACAAAAATTTTAGAATTTTCAAAAGGAGCAAAAGATGAAAACAACATTGAATAACAATATTCAAAAAGCATATATTAAAAATATCAAAAAACAATTAAAAATCTCATCTAAATATAAGAGAACTCTATTAAACGATTTAGAAATTAATATTGACAGTTATATATCTGAACATCCTAATACTACTTATAAGGATTTAGTTGAGAATTTTGGAACTCCAGAAGATGTTTCAGAGTCATTTTATGAATCTCTTAGTTCCGATGAAATTAAAAAACAGCAAAAATTGAAAAAGCACATCATTATTATTGCCATCGTAGTTGGTTTAATATGCGTTTTTTCTTTTATTCATTACTATCAAAATCTAAACAAAGATTTACCATCCTACACCATTGAGAAAATTGAAGAATCTTAGGAAACAAACGATAATAATTAGGAGGGACTTATGAAAAAATTATTTATTTTATTCTCTATGATGCTATGCAGTGTATTGTATTACACTAACACTTTTGCAAACGTTATTGACAACTCTTCTGTTTACAGTGAGACCACAGATTTTTATGATGATGGTTACATTGTTGTGGAAATAGTTACAAACGACTCAAATAACATAGCATCATATTCAGCATCCAAATCTAAAACTGCAACAAAAAAAATTTCTTACTATACATCATCAAACAAATTGTTGTGGACAGTACATTTATCCGGAACTTTTAGTTACAACGGTTCTTCATCCAGTTGTACTAAAGCATCATGTTCTATTAGTAATTTAGATTCTAACTGGTCTGTTAAATCCAAATCAGCTACAAAATCAAAAAATACCGCCCATGCAAAAGTCACTATGCATCAAAAAGGTGGTGGCGATTTAAGTAAAGAACTTACTTTAACATGTGATAAAAATGGTAAATTAAAATAAACACAATCTTCTCTTTGGTGTAGATATTAATAAAACCACTAAATATCTGTATTATACAAATATTTAGTGGTTATTTTAATTTCCATTAATTCATACTAAATTCCTCTTAATTGATCTTTATCCACATCTCCACCCAAAATTTTTTGGTTTTTAACATAAGACTTTAATATCTTTTGAGATAAATTCCACAATTTTTTTGAAACAGAATATGTTGAATCACTTATTTCTTTCTGAACTTTTTCATCTAATACAGGAATATAGACATCATTTAGCAAATCCTCAACCTGGACTCTTGCTCTTGATGATGACGAACCTGTAGATAATCTGATAATCTGTTTAATAACCCATTCATTTTGAAGTATCGCGCAAATTACATACCTGTTTTCTTCAGATATGTACTTGTTCTTCTTGTATAATATTCTGTATATTTCCTTTGACATTATACCAAAAGGTTTTACAGGTGGTGCAATTGCTACTCTATTTATTCTCGGATTAATCCTTGTAAACAAAATATCTCCTCCATAAAATAAGTGAAATGAATCTCCTATTTCCTTACCACTCACTTTTCTCACATTAGTTATACTTCCTGTTTGTGGTGAAATATCCAGAACTTCTAAATAGTTATATATAGTATTTGCTCTTACCGAAACACTCTCATTCACAACAGAACACACTTCTGCTAATGGGATTACTTCTTTGTACAACTCTTCTAATTTCTTTTTATCTATTTTATTTAATAAATAATTTGCATCAATACGATAATTTGTTATAAGATTATGCTCTATCCATCCACACTCGCCATCATTAGATGTAACTTTAATTCCTTCGAATACTTCATCTGTCATATATTCGAATTCCTGTAAATCATTTTTTTCAGTCTGTTTATATGACTTTTTACCTTGCTCGTATCCTATTTCACTTGCTTTTCCCAAAAAAACAAACTGTGCATATACCCAAGCCTTATTACTTTTATTCTTGCTTATGGCATACCAATATCCAATTTTAGCTTCCAAAGCATCTTTCTTATTTGAACTGTCACTGCTAATTGTCTTTGTCTTTGAAATATAGGTATATCCGGTATGACATGCCAATCCCAAATCCATACAAAAAACCGGCTTTTCATTTACAAGTGTCTGTAACCATATGCCACTTTCACTTTTTGAACCCACGTTGACTGTTCCAAGCTTTCCTAAAGAATCCAAAGATGCTGTTCCTGATGCTGCTTTTACATTACTTGTTGGCAATGTGGCTGTAAGTAACATTACCATTGCCAATAATCCTGCTATAATTCTCTTTAATTTCATTTTCACATTTCCTCCTAAAAATTTCGTCTGCATGCAATCAATTGGTAATCTCGACTATCGTCTCGATGTCCATTGACCACCTTATAGAAATTCGTGCAAGCACGATTTCTGTATGGTGGTTTATTGCGCAAAAAAAGAACGCCTTAACTTAATAAGACGTTCTAACTATTTTATTTATTTGTTTCATTGAGTATTTTGTCTACATTAATGTCTGAAAACAAGGCTACCCAATATGTGCCGTTACCTGATTCATAACATGCTATTGCTCCACTTTTATGACTGGTACTTTTTAAATTATTGTAATGTCCCGGACTGTTCTTCCACTGTTTCATAGCTTCTTTATAATTGGTTGCACCCATTGCAATATTCTCACCTGAAACATATGGCTCTCCATATTCCATGCCATTATCATCTTTGTACCAATAATATTCTTCATCTATGCCATAATTCTTATGTAGAAAATCAAACGCTGTGTCTGACCATCCGTTATGTGAAAAGTTCTTGCTTATTTGCTTTGCCCTTATAAGGCAAATCTTATATAACGCATCCGACCATTCTATTTTATCTGCTCCCGCTTTGGTTCTGTAACCATTCTGCACTATGAAAGCATTTTCCGCTGCCACTCTGTCATGAAATCCTTTTTTTATTTTTCCATTGAATTTCTTAACATATGTAAGACTCTTTGTTTTCACTGTTATGGTCTTTGAAAACTTTCCCTGCTCGTTTACTCCATTATCTGTAGAATTATGAGCACTTACCTTTAGCTTAACTTTTTCATTAGCCAACAGATTTGTCAGTGTATATTTATTATTCTTTGTTGTCTTAACGCATCTCCATTGTTTCACTGCCGGATAATAAACATATACCTTATAACCTGAAACATTTTTCATTTTTTTCCATGTTATCTTGTAACCTGCTTTGTACTTAACCGATGTCTTTCTTAAACTTGCATCCATTATTGTCTTGTACTTTTTTGTAATGGAAGAAACCTTAACGTTTGTTACTTTTCCCACTGACTTGGCATTTACGGTTTTGGTGGTAAAACAAAACCCTAATGCAACAACCAGCATTGTCATAATCAAATATTTACTTTTTTTCTTAATCATTGTTCCAACCCTTCTGTCGAATTGTATTTTAACCATTTATAACAAATATCCATCATTCTTGGTCTTGTGGTAATTCCACCAAGAATTGATAAATACATTTTATCATAGTAATCTTCGATTTCAAATTCTAATGTGGTTGAATTTCGACTCTTTCAACCATACTCTGTATTTTAAACATTGGGACCCGGTGTCCCACTTTCTAATTTGCAAGTTCCGGCATGTCATGTTGCACTCTTGCCTTATAGTAACTATCAATTGTTGTTGGTGCGTTATAAAGTGCTGCCAACAGGTATTTCTTAATGTTCTTTATGTTTGTTGTGTTATGATTCATACACTCTAACACATACTCAATATGACTGATGTCCAATTTTGAGAATCTGGACTTTACAGCCTCTTTTGGAAATTTTGTACTTGAAATAATAATATAATCATTTTCACTGATAATGGTTTCAACAATAAGATTAACCATTCCATCTATCATTGACTTTTCAAGATAATGTCTGCTAATCAAAACATCATAGTCTATGTTATCCTTTACCATTTTTGTATATTTTTCAAAAAGTGATTCTTCTTCTCTTCCCATCCCATCAACTGCATTTTTCACTATGGGATTAGATAAGATATTATTACTCTCTTTAGTATTATTTATATTAATATTATTACCATTAGTCTTACTAATAAGCGGACCCCTTTTGGTTACTTCTTGAAGTTCACTTTTTACACCTCTTGATGTAACCTGTCGTACACTTTTAGAAGTTTCCACATCTCCACTTCTTGAAGTGTAAGTTTCTACACCTCTTAAATTTTCCGCCTGTACACCTTTAGAAGTTTCCATATCTCCACTTCTTGAAGTGTAAGTTCTTACACCTCTGGAAGTTTCTCTCTGTATACCTCTTGAAGTTTCCATATTTTCATTCAAATTATCATCTTCCGCTACATCATCAAAATCTGTGTCATCAGGCTCCGAATGGTCCTGAAACACAACAAAATTCTTTACATATAAGAGGCTTGGAAGTCCCAAACCTCTTCTTTTCTTTTCAACCAATCCAAAATTCTCAAGCTCATTTAAATATCTTACAGCTGTCTTTTTACTGAAATTAAAGTCCTCCATTATTTCTGCAATCTGATAAATTATGTACACTCTGTTTTCTGAATTGAACCATCTGTTCTTTATTGACAGGTTCATTCGGTCAAGCAAAACTCCATAAAGAAGTTTTGCATTGACTGACAAATCTGCAAACATTGGGTCCACAATCATTGCTTTGGGAATTCTTATGAAATTAAACTGCTCTGCCTGAGCTCCATAATAATAATCAAATGTCATAACCGTCACTCTTCCATTTCTCCAATAACTGGTAAATTATGTTCTCCATTTCTGCCTTTGTATAATTCTCAGGAAAATACTGATTAAGTTTCTTTCGTGGTATTGTAACCTTTGTACTTACCTTATTCTTCTCTTCTGGTGCTTCTATAATGTCTGTTGATTTTTCCTTATTTTTAATTGCCTTAACCTGCTCTAAACTAACCTTATATCCAAGATTGAAATAATCTAATATATCCTGCTGTTCATTCTCTGACAATTCTGCTATTTCCACTGCAAGTTTTATGGCAATCTTTTTTTCATCTACCATTTCAAGTAACTCCGGTAACAGATTAGTAAGCTTTATGTATCGTGATACCTGTCTTCCTGACAAGCCATTTGCCTCTCCTACAACTTCCCTGCTCTCTGCTCCTTTTATTCCTTTATGGTGAATCGCTTCAAGTTTCATTTGAAATGCATAGGCTTTTTCACTTGGAAGTATTTCTTCTCTTTGAATATTCGAATCAACCATTACAATTGTTGCATCGTCATCACTTAATTCTCTTATAATAACCGGCACCTTTTCAAGTCCTGCAAGCCTTGCTGCATGTGTTCTTCTATGCCCCGATATTATCTCGTATTCTTCGTCATTTGTTTTCCTAACCAATATAGGAAGAAGTACGCCTCTTTCCCTTATCGACTCTGTTAATTCTTCCATTTTTTCATCATCCGACACCTTAAATGGATGATTGCTAAAATCATTTAATTTAGCTATGTCTATTTCTTTTAATCCATCTGTTGTTTCCACTTTCAATAATTCATCATAACTTGTTAATTTTATTTTTTCTCTTACTTTACTCATGTACAAGCACCTCCTCTGTTAATTCTTCATAACTTCTTGCCACTTTTCCTTTTGGGTCATGAATATATATACTCTTTCCCTCAGCACTTGTTTCTGCAGCTCTTACTGACATTGGTATTCTGCTGTCAAATATTCCAATTGTTTCTCCGTAGGTGCTCTCTAATGCCTCTAATATGTCCTTTGTATAGTTAGAACGCATATCAACCATTGTCATAACCATACCTTCTATTTTTAGCTCCGGATTTATCTGTCTTCTTACTCTGCTTATCGTCTTTATTAACTGCTGTAATCCTTTTACCGGTAAATACGATGCTTGAACAGGAATTAACACTGAATTGGCACACACAAGTGCATTAATGGTTATCATTCCAAGGCTCGGCATGCAGTCAATAAGAATATAGTCATAGTTTTCTCTTATATTAGAAATAAATCTTTTCATTACTAATTCTCTGCTCATTACATTAACCATAGAAACCTCTAATCCTGCCAACTCTATGTTTGCCGGGATAAAATCAATGTTTTCTTCATGTTTTAAAATAATTTTTTTATAATCAATTTTTTCCTCATTTACAACGTCCATTAACACATTTGCTAATGAATACTCAATCTTATCCGGTTCATCAATTCCTAGACTTACCGTCATGCTACCCTGTGGGTCTGCATCTATTAATAGAACCCTTTTCCCCTTTCTTGCTAATCCAATACCTAAATTAACTGTTGTGGTAGTTTTTCCTACTCCACCCTTCTGGTTTGCTATTGCAATTACCTTACACATTTCTTTCTTCCTCCTTATATATTTTTTATATCTCCTACAAAATCACAAATGTTGAAAATGTAAATAAAAAAAGACACCTTCTAAAAATTTCTTTTTAGAAAGTGTCCAAATTTTTTATTTAATTATTAAGTTAACGTACTATGACATATTATCGCGTAAAATTTCTACGTCCTTTTATACGTCCTTTTGCTTTAATTAGTGAATTTGTAATTACTAATAACTTGCTACAATGCCCATAAATAAAGGGATTCTACAGTTTTTAAAAATAAATTATTTATCCAACTGTTTCATTGTCGGGACGTCGCCTGGCAATTATTCACAGAGCTTCATATTAAACTATATTAATATAAAATTATATAAATAGACTATTCGTAATCCTTCATTATTAATTACTATTCTATCTATTTTGTTGTCAAATTGATGTCAATCGGAAAATTTGATGTCAAATTCCCAATTATACTTCTTAAAAAACATCTAATTTCACAGATAAATTTTCAAAAGACTCTTTCTTCTTTTTATCTGTAGCTTCCGCATATATATCCATTGTTGTTTCAATGTTTCTATGTCCCATAATAGACTGAATAACTTTCAGATTAGTTTCCTGTTCACATAGTCTTGTTGCAAATGTGTGTCTAAGAATGTGACATGAAAAATATGGTAATATTAACGGATTCCTTTTTTCTCTTGCTGCAGTGATTTCTTCTTCATTATTATAATTAGTTACAATTCTTTTTATTGCTGAATTCACTGCTTGTTGATTCAGAATATTTCCGAATCTATTTTGAAAAACAAAACCACTTACGCCATCTATAACAGTCTCATTAAATCCATTCTCTTGTTGGTCCTCTTCTTCTAATTTTAGAGCATCATACACAACGTCAAGCATTGGAATTGTTCTGATACCTGCCTCTGTTTTTGGAGTCGACAGCGTTGACACGCATTTATTCTTTTCTTCTGACTTATAATTTGCAATACTATGATTAATAGTAATCATTTTGTTTTTAAAATCTAAGTCATCCCATCTTAATGCAATAGCTTCCCCAATTCTACATCCTGTGCCTAGCAAAAATGTAAATAATGGCCACCAATGATAATACACCGGACTATTTGCAATATAATTCATAAATGCTCTTTGCTGTTCAATTGTTAGTGCATGACGAATGCCTCTGTTTTTACCAGATCTTCTATTTACCTCTTTCATTGCACCTGTAGTGGGATTCTTTCTTATTATGTCATCTCTTACTGCTAACTCAAAAGTTGGATGTAAAAGACAATGAATAGAATCCAATGTTCCAAGGGCAATCTCCTTATCTTTCAATAAGTATAGATAGTACTGCACTACATCTGAATATTTAATGTCTGCGATTTTCTTTTTACCAAAATCTTTTCTCACGAAATGGTTATAAGTATATATATATCCGCTCTTTGTAGAATCCTTTAGATGCTGCTTCAAGGCAATGTACCTATCAAACACAAAATTGATTGTGGCATTTCCTGCCGTGTACACATCTAAGCCATCTAACTGAGCCTTTAATAGTTCTTGTTCCTTTTTCCTAAGAGATACAAGGTCGTTAGCATAAATGTATTTTCTCTGTCCCAATGGATTAGTATACGTATAAACATAACGTCCATCTTTTCTATAAACCTCACCTGATTTAAGTGCTCTACCTCTAGGATCTTTTCTATTTGCCATAAGTTCCTCCTTAATAAGAAAGAGCTCATACTATTTATCTCTTGATAATATTTCCTCAAGACCTTTCGTTGCGACTCTTGTCATAGACTCATTATGTTTTTCGGTATACTGCAACAACCTTTGATACATCTCATCTGAAATGCGAATACTAAGAACCTTGTCTTTAGTTTTCTCTAACTTAGGTCTTCCTTTGTTTGCCATATTGCATACCTCCATGCGTTTATTATATATTTTGTATGACAAAAAATCAACTATTAAATAGTACAAACTCTTTAATGTTCTATATTAACTTTTTTATTTCTAAAATTCTCTAAATGTTTCTAAAAATTTTTCAAATACTTCGCAATTGACTAAAGCCATTCCATCTATCTTATACACAGCTCCAGCTTCCTTTGCCAACGCTTGAAACTTTGTCATCCCTATACTGTATAGGTCTGAACCTTCTTTATATCTAACAAATTTTTTTGCCATTGCTTTTCCTCTAACTGAAACCTTGCCTGCTTCTGTCATCTATATCGCCTCCTTCATTCTTACCATCGTCTCTACCATATCTGCATAAAGTCCCAAACATTTTTCTTGCTCATCAAACGACAACTTGCTCAAATTATCTTCGAGTCTGTCTTTTGCTCTATGCTTGATTCCAAGTATGGTATTTGCATCAGTATCATATGCTTCAGCAAATTTGCAAAGCATGTTTACCGTTAGATTTCTGCAACCTCTTTCTAATTGTCTTATATGAGACTCACTACATTCCACCATATCTCCAGCTTCACCTGCAGAAATATTTAGCTTCGTTCTTATTTCTTTTAAATTGTCTCCAACTGCTAATTTATCGTATTTCATTTTTACCTCAATTCTGTTAATTGTTTTTCTAACATCTGTTTGCTTGTTGAAATACATTACTAGTAATGTTTGTTATAAATGAACACTTACACTTTCATAAGTTTGCACGTCTGCAGCTCTAATGACTGTTTACCACAACAGGGGAAACGCCTTAGTTCCCATTTCATTAGTTACTTCTTTGAATCTGACCGTCATCAGTATAAGTTTGAATTGCTACGATGGTTTCATCACCGATTACGGCATAGACAAATCTAGCCATTACTGGCAGAAGTTTTTTATTATTATCTGTAAGTTTGTGCCATTGGGTTGGTAATCAATGACTATGAAATTATTCTATATTATATAGGAAGATATTCGTACACAGGAAAATGTGGAATTTAATACTATCCCCCACAAATTTTGGTGGGTAGTTCATAATTCCATAAAAAAAGAGCCAATTGCTGGCCCTATTTTTATAACAGATTATTCTACAATTTCTTTACTGAAAAATAAAAAATCATATCACAACCTATTATTCTTATTTTATCTAATTTTAAAATATTTACCGGAACATTAAATTTGATAAATTTTCGAGACTGAGATATCTTATATAATACTGCATCCATTATTTCATTCTTGTGTTCTTTAATAAATTCTATCGAATACGTGCCTCTAAAAACCTCAACACTTACAAAATCAAATGTATTTTCATTGGGATTATCTATGTCTCTTGAAACTATAATACCTGATTCTCTAATGAACATATATTCAAGTGCTGGATATTCTTCTTTCTGCTTCTTTTCCTTTTCGGCTCTCTCCCTATTCTTTGCGTATGTTTGCCTGTTTGAATGTCTTTTATACAATGCCATATATATTAAGTCTATCGGATTTTCCTCTTCCCTAATCATTCTTGCATTATATGCGGTATGACATGTAGGATTTTTGTATTCCACAAAATCATAAATTGCATCTGCAAATTCATCTTCGTATCCCATTTTACGAGCCTCTTTTTTATATTCATCTCTAATAAATATATCATCACCTTCTCTTCCAATATATTTACTTAAAACTGTTAAAGCCTCATTCAGTTCATCTTCTGTTACATTCTTACAATACTCTTTATATTTTTTTGAATCCTTATCTACTACTCCCTTTGTTGTCAAAACTATCACTCCTTGTATTTATATTGTATACTTAAATACTTTTCATCTTTATAATCTTTTTCACTTCTTTAAAAGTAAAGAGCCACTTTTTGTGACTCTTTACACTAACACTATAATACCATTATGTATTTTATTTTTATACTAAATGTATATAAAAATTTTCAATAGGCAACGCTTATCTTCATTATTCTTTCAACTATTTCATAAATAGCTTTATTGGTCTTCATGTCGTTTTGTTCAAGCAATCTCATAATCTGTACATCATAATAATTGTCGTTAGTATTACCAATCAAATAATCTGCTGACTTTTGATATATTATACACATCTTTTTTAACACTTCTGATGGTACAGGTGCTCCATGTTCATATCTTGCAAGTGTATTAATATGAATATCTAGCTTCTCTGCAGCTTTTTCCTGTGTTAATTTGCTTTCCTCTCGACTTTCCTGAAGCCTATTACCTACTTTGTCACTGTCGTAATAATCCTTTCTAACCGGGTCTGACCCGGATTTCATAATGTCTATCTTCAAATGTGTTGTCTCCTTTTGTTATAATACAAATTTAATGTTTTAAGTTTGTACTCACAAAGGATGGGAAACTTTTCCTTGTAAGTGATTGCTAATTAACTACGCCTGTTTAGCAACACATAGTAACTAGTTAATTTGCTGATCTTTTACTTTGGTTAATTTCCGTCTAACACTCCTATTTCAATACTGTTATCGCTCTAGGGCATGTTGGATATCTTCTTATGTATCCTAACTTTTCAAGTGCCTTTAAATGTCCAGCTATAGAAGATGTAGAAGTAAAACCTGTTTTTTCGCACAACTCTCTTACGGTTGGTGCAAAACCAAATTCTTTAATAAAGTCTATGATGCATTCATATGTCTTTAACTGTCTGTCTGTTAACTGACTTGTATAAGCCATCCTGGTTCACCTCCTAATATTAAGTTTCTCTGATACTACTGTTTAATTTTCTTTTACAAATTGCAAACAAATCTATGTATGCAATTCTTTGCTTTATACTTATTTCCGGATAAAAGTATAATCGAATGTGTGTTCGATTTTTCTAAGCATTGTAATTATATTACTTTTAAACTGATATGTAAATACCCAAATTTGCAAACATACATTTATATGCTAAAACGCTGATGTCATCTCAAACACCAGCGTAAAAAACAATACATAATACATTATTCTAGATTTCTTTTGGCTTTACTCTTTCACATTTCCATATATTGCTCATCACAACGACTAATTCATATAATATAGCCTGTTCAGCAATCTTCTGATTTGGATCTTTAGCAATTGGAGATATTGCCACTCTTTTTGCTAAAGCTCTCTGTATTTCATGTTCGTATATAGGATCTGCAATGAATGTTACACCTGACTGTACCTCTCGTACTTCTACATTTATGAGTTTCATTCCTGCTACAAAAATAGTTTGTTCTATATAATCTAGAGCATCATACACATTCTTATCTATAAATATAGCATCCGCCATAGGTGCCAGTTGCATTATTAGTCTGGTATATCCCACATCATCTAAACTATTTGTTGGAACTATGCCCCAAAATTCACATCCACTTTCACTTTCGCAAACTTCAAATCCCTGCTCCTTGGCAATTATACACATTTCAGCAAACTCTTCATATGTTTTTTCTTCTAGCTCATCATATGTAATCACAATAGCTGCTTTTTTCCCCTTATTTGGAAATAATTCACGTTTATTCTTTTCATTTTCTCTGATTGTTCTTTCTTTTACGTTTTCAAATACTTTATTTATCTGCATATTCTTTTCCTCCTTATCTAAAGGGTGTTTCCACACCATCTAATGCTTTATCCACCTGCATAAATTCCTCATTCATTTTTTCGTATACTTTTTCTTTTTCACTCAAAATTGCATCATACAATTCAGTTCTAAATTCCTTTGTTATTGGGAAGCAAACATCTTCATATTTTTTCCCCTCATCTCCTCTGTTCACTAACTGAGACGGCATTGCTACAAACGAACCTTTTTCACTTGTCATAACCTTAACGTTATTTATGACAAAGCACTTGTTTAAATAAACCCTGCCAATTGCTTCTATGTTTGTGCCTGACATTGTATTGAGTGAAATTCCAATTTGCATTTTATCATCCAGCCCTTTCACTTCATACTCGTTAACACCTTCTTTAAAGTTTTTCAGAATATTTCCATATAACTCATCTCTGAATTCTTTTGTCGTTGGATTGCAATATTCCTTGTATACTGGCTTTCCATTATCATCAACAGACTTACTTTTGTAACTTGGCATTGACACAAACAGTTCACCATTTTTATTTTCTCTTACAGTAATTCCTGTAACTATAAAACATTTATTAAATGTTACTGATGCATACGCTTTTGTACTTCTTTCTTGATTTTTTGTTTTAAAAATTCTTATACTATAATTCATTTACATTTCTCTCCTTCCAATTAATTTATTCCTATTATTTCTTCTAAACATTTTCTTTCTTCCCTGTCTAACTCAATGTCGAAATGTCCCCGTTTTTTACTTGAACTAAGCGCTGCTTTGTTACAAATCTTTTTAGCAATGCGACTTAACACGCACATTTCTTTCATTGATTTTAGTATTACCTTTATCTGCATTGCTTCATCTTCATTTCGCTCTTTGTCATAATTTTTCAGTTTCTTTGAATAACATTTTGCAAACTCATCATATTCATCCTGACCAATGCGCCTAGTAACAACTGTTTTCCCAGAGCGTTCCCACTCATGCTGTAATGCTTGAAACAAATATCCTATTTCACGAGCTGACTCCTTATCATTTACATGTCTCATCCTGAATCTCCTTTCGTATTTTATTTTTCTTATTGTAGGTGCAAAAGAAAAACGCCCTATCAAATACTCCATTCACTACAATGGAATATTGATAAGGCGTTATTAAATTATTACTTAGTGTTTTCTAAGTGATGTTATAATTTTATCAGTTATAAATTGTTATGTCGAAAACTAGTATGGTCTTTATTTTGTTATTTTTGAGTCTAGGATGGTCTTTTTTAGCATATACAATTATAACAACTGATTCCTAATTACAATTGGTTAACTCTAACTTCAATTATTTTTCAAGTCATTAACTTCTATTTAAATTACACAATCCCTCTAACAACAATTATATTCATACATACTCAAAAGCTTTATCAGTGTTTTTGTATCATTTCTAATCTTTTTGTTAGTCTATTTTTTTCTAATGTTATATCATTCATCTTTATATTATGTTCTTTATCTTTATAAAATATATCTTATCTCTGATTTCTGATTTTATAATCATCATTTTAAGAGTAAGTCAACTGTATATGCCCTATCTAATAACAAATTCCCTTCATCCTACTACTTTTTCTTTTATCAATATTTTAAATAATTTCAAAAGTTCCACACCTCTTAATATTTCAACTATTCAACTGTTCTGCCTAACTGCTAGGACTGACAAAGGGCTTTTACCATTTAGGAACACGTATCATCGGCAAATAACAAAAAAGCCAAGAACACTTGACCCTTTTGTTATTTTTATGTACAACCTTTCTGCTAAAACACAAAACTTACGAATATTAACCACATAGCAACATATGATATAGACGCTTGCCACCAGCAGAAATATTAGAAGTTAAAAACATTAGCCCAACACCAGCAACAGCAACAACAGCACCAACCGCCTGGAGACAGTGCACTTGCGTTGAAGTCTTTCTGGTCTTCAATTTTTTTCACAATCTTCATATTTTATTTCTCCTTTCATAGTGTGATGAAATGTTTACTACAAATTTGTATTTAATATATTACATCCAATTATCAATTTAGCAGAAAAGAAAATACCAAAAATCTTATACAACATTCTATTTAACCAAGAGAATTAGCTTATGGAAATGGCAAAATATCCTCATTGATTATTTCGCCTTCTTTCAAATATTTACTGTAACATTTATGTCCCAAAGCTGGGATACCTGCAATGAACGCAGAAGAAAATTCTTTCATATATACTTTAGAAATATAGATTCTCCTAAAGCAACTTTGCATATTCAAAACAGAACACACTGGTTCGATACTATTTTGAATGACATATTCTGCAATAGAATAATTCCTTTGTTCTTTACGTAATTTTGAAAGCTTAATCCTCTTATTTCCTTTAACAAACCAATTCAACCTATCCTTATAACAGGCCAGTCCATAGAATGAAACTGCTTGATAGAATGTTTTAAAGTTTTTAGGATCATCACCCTCATGTACTTCTAAAACTTGATTTGAAAAACTTGAGGTTATCCAATTAGGTGCATATACTATCTTTCTTGTATTATTTACAGATTGCATATACTCTTCTAAGGCGCCCACAATAGCACTTTCAATATCATTAGCGACACCTCCACCAGCATTAAAAGAATATTTTGTCATATCGTGGTCAAATGACATAGCTGTAACAACATGGAAGTTTTCCTGATCAACATTATGACGATAAAAATGAATATTTTTATCCTTAATATATTCCTCAAACTTTAATAATCTAGGATTCTCAACCTTGTCCAAAATAATCTCTTTCGGAGGTATTTTACAATACCAAGATAAATTGATTTCATGACGTTCAATAATCTCTTCAATACCATGTAATATTCCTCGTTCGGGTTCATACTGAGAGGTGAGACCTCCTGATGTTGAATATCCAATACGAGCTTCATTCTTTTCCTGCTGCACATAATACATCAAAACCAAACAGGCTGGAAAGAGAATTTCTTTCTCTGTACGGTATTCTTTCATTGGGATCCAACCAACCACACTATTATTATCAAACTTATCAAAAAGAAAATTAGACTGTTCATACTGTTTTTCAGAAAACAATGAATACTCTGCTGGATTCGCAGCATACCTGTTTTGCTTGCATAATTCATCATAAGAAGCTACGACAATATTCTTCTCTTGAACAAAATATTCAAGACAAGCCATAAATCGTTCGAAAGCCTCTCCCAACGAAGAACAGATTGCCTTATAATATGTAAAACCTTTTCCTCCAGCAAAAATAGATTCACTTAATGAAATACTTTGACTAGTTCTTCCAAGAAGATAATTAAATATAAAGTCAATATTTGCAAATTCACAGTTTCCAATAAATAATGGAAGTTCAGAAAATGGTGCAAGAACAATATCTAATTTCTTAATCAGATTAAAATAACCCAGATAAGTCATCATTTCTCTGTAATTCATGAAATCTTCGACTTGAAACTCGGCTGGTTCTGAAATTTTTCTGTGATTATACACTTTAATAATTAATCCCATTTTATCCTCACTTTCACAAGTAATACAACGGCTAAAATCGAGTAGAAAATCATTGCTAAACAATTAGCACCATTTTCCGCCCATGAAAATTCATTAATCCAAAGCATTTGAATCACTTGAATTGCATGATACATTGGAAAAACATGTGCAACCTGCTGTACAATTTTAGGCAATGATTCAACTGGAAGTGCTACACCTGACGTAAACAATAAAAACATAAAGATACCAGATGAAACTAAACTTGCTGTTCTTGTTGATTTAATCAACAAGGCTAATGAATAACCCAAAATAAAAAAGATAAACATTGTATCAAAATACGCCACAATAAACAACACTATCGATTTAAAATTCATAAACCAAGTTGCACCATAGACAATAAACGATGCGCCCATAAATAAAACGGTGGAAAGAATACAAACAATCATGAATGTCAACATAAGCGCAAGAAAATACATTCCATATGAAACAGGATAAGTTATATATCGTTTTAAAACCCCCTGATCCTTTACTTCTAAAACTGTAATTGGTACCCCCATTAACCCAGTATTTGCGAGTAAAAACACAACATTTACAGGTACAACAGTATCAATGCCAAGAATTTTCGGTCCGTACTGCGTAGCTTCAGTACCAAATGCTCCACCAAAAACGATAGTTAAAATCATTGGAAGCACAATCATAAAGAAGAGTGAAACATATTCTCTTGACAGTGCACGCATTTCCATCTTAAAAAACGGTTTAATTGTACTCATCATTTCACCTCCTCAGAATAACTTTGTCTACCTGTCATATAAAAATAAATGTCTTCCAAGTCCAAATCATGTGAAGTAATCTTCTGTTCCTTAAGAGATTCCAATACTTCTGTGGTATGATTTTTAAGATAAATATTATAGACTGTACCAGATACTTTAATCTCATATTCTGCTCCAACTTCATCAATTTTTCTTTTTACAGGCTCAAAATGTTCGTTACGCACCTTAATCAATTTTTCACATTGGCAGCATTTTTTTATTTCATTAAATGTGTCATTTGCAATTATTTTCCCTTGATCTAGCATTATAATTCTATCGGAATAGAGCCTTGCCTGATTCAAATAATGATCAGAAACAATAACAATATGTTCTTTTCCGTATTCACTGATAGTGTTCCAAATCTCATCACGACTATATGTATCAAGTCCAGATGCTGGTTCATCCAAAATCACAATGTTTTGACCAGCGAGAAACAACATCGCTGTTAAAAATCGCCTTTGCGTTCCTCCAGAAAGTGTTCTTGTTTTATTCTTATAATATTCTTCTAAATTGTATTTTTTCAAATACTCTATATCCTCAACCTTAGCACCAAAGACTTCTTTAATAAGTTGCATTTCTTCTTTTAGTTTTATTGTTTTTCGCAATCCATTTTGCTGGCAGAGAAATCCAATTTCCTTTTTTGCTTCTACAGAACCACATTGATGATTATTAATCATAACAGTCCCACCATCTGGTTTACGAAGTCCAACAATGATTTCCAATAAAGTAGTCTTGCCGCTTCCATTAGGACCTGCAATCAAGTAAACTCCCGGCTTGCTAATTGTCAAATTGATATTCTGTAATACCGTTTTACTGTATTGCTTTTTTATTCCCTCTACAACTAAGTTCATATATTCTCCCTTCTAAATTTGTGATTTTATATTATGTTTTTTAAATTAATACCTCCACAAATACCTACGATCAAATTGTAAACCGCATGAATGATTATAGCATGAAAAACATTATGAGAAACAATACTAATAATACCTAATAAAATTCCAATTATCATTTTCGATGCTACATCATATTTAGAAAAAAACATATGTGCAAGACCAAATGAAAGTGTCCCAACAAAGAGAAGAAAAAATGATATCCCCTCAAATAAACATAACGGAAATCTAAAAATCAATTCCTCTTCAATTGCAATCAAAACCGATAACAATATTTTAAAAGATGTGTCTCTATTAAATGAAAAATAATATGTAAAATCTAAAATCAGCACATCATTCAACACAATATTTTTTATCGCTAAATCAATAACATATAAAAAAATTCCCAACAACACACATAGGAGTACCGACAATATTTTCACATTAACAAATTCACTTTTTAAAGCATACAAATTACATATTATTATTAATGTAGCAATGGTAGTTATAAATGCAAAATATGAGCCCAACACCACTATACGAGACCGGATAAACTTATTAACAAATAATTCAATAGTCGGTATTATAAAAAATATCAATACATAATATTCAATCATCAACTCTTTATACCAAATGCCATCGTTGCAATCGGATAGTCATCTCTTGAAAGGCATAACAAACGTTCTAATTCATTTTCAAGAAATCCGGCAACAATGCAAGATGAAACCCCTACATATTCACCAATTATTTGTAAGTAAGATAATGCAATCCCCGCATCGACATGTACCATACGATAGGCACGTTTGTAATATTTCGGCACTATTCTTGAAAGATCAGATACTATAGCCACAACAAAATTTGAATATATTGAAAACTCATTTTGAAAATTCAGACGACCAATAATACTTCTCATATTCCCATATTCCATTTGAATTAAATCATCATTGATAAAATCATAATAATATATACCACTTTCCAAGCCTCTAACATTATTGACAAACACATATAAGTCCAAATGATTTAATCCGCCTGCACTGTTGCAGTAACGGAATGGATATTCTCTTTGATCATATGCACCTCTTGCAATTCGTTTTACCCCAAAACTATAATGGAGTAGTGTACTAAATTGCTCAAATGTAACTTCTTTATTAGCATAGTCTCGAACAGAATCTCGTCCCGAAATAAGTTTTGCCAAATCGCAATCCGGCATTGTTTTGTATGGTTTTAACGAAACACGTTTTTTTTCACTTTCAATAATCTTCGGTTTGTTATGACAAATATAGTATTCTTCATGAGCATATTTATTATAATTTTGCGTCTTAAAAGGCGTATCATCAATTATCTCGTGTAGAATAGCAAGCTGCTCAACATCTGGCAATGTGGCAATTTGTTCATTTATATTATTAATTTCTTTTTCATATTGATTTAGTCTAATTCCTTCCATTTAAACCCCCTTTCATTAGCATGAAATAATACTTAATATACTTTTTTCAACACTGTCTAACCGAAATTTTTCATTCATTGCTCTTGTTTCAAATCTACGAATTATCTTAGCGTCTGAAACACTATGTGTTATTTCCGACAAAACACGACCATAATCTATCATTGCCTCACGATATCCATACTCTCCAAAAAATAGCATCTTTCTAATCGGAACAAAAATTGGAATTACAACTATCTTATCCTCAAAATCTACCGATAGCCACTCTGAAATCTGATCAACAATTTTTTTCCCGTTTTTTTCCCACATAAACACAAAATTTTTCTGTGGCAAGTACTGATAGAAACTTCCCTCAACAAAAAACAGTAAATCAATACATGAGAAAAGTTCAGCTTGCTGTTTATTCAATGAAGACACTATATTACGAAATTTTTCAGAAAAGGATTCTAAGTATAAATACTTTTCTTCTTTTATCACATATTCTGAATCCTCAGGATGTACAGTTTTATTTCTCCATTGTACCGATTTTTCATACAATTCGATATTCTCATCCATCTCATCAGAATTCCAGAAATCAGAATTTACATGAAACAATTCAGCATAACAAGTAAAATCATCTCTCGTATATCGTGCAGAAAAATAATCTAAATTTCTTTCTGTAAATTCAAATGTATTATCATTATAAACATCATTTTCTTCTATATACCGTTTAAATGAAGCAATTTCTTCACCAGTGAAGTCTTGTTGTTTTTCATTTTCTTGTATCCAAAAATCCATTATTACACCTCAATTTCTCAAATAAAAGGATGCGTAAGATTCACATCTCCCTGACAGCTAGGACATTTAGGGAAGCGGAACAGCTTGATTTTAGAAAAATGCATTCTCTCAAAATCAAGCGAATACGCAAAGTGGTTGATAAGCGTTTCTTTACAAATAGAATTCATAATGACAATTGCCCAATCCATAAGCATCTTACTATAAATTGTAGCTTCTCTACTAACCTTGTTCTTTACTATTTCTTCCTTCATCACCTGATACTCTAGTAAATTATGGAATGTCGCCTCGCGAAGAAGTTCAAAATCATTATAGCAGCCAAATTTCTTGGGGGAAACTAACGGCAAAATGACGCCTTCATCACCATCCATATAGGCAATTACAGTTTTTTTATCATTTGCCACAATGTAAGAATTGAGCGCATAAAAAACATCCGGGCGAAAAGTATTGCTTAGAACAAGCACAATATCGCATTTATTAATTCCATTTTCTAGTTCCTGATTCGATTCAGACAACTTTTCAATATCATAAGAACCAATAGATTCAAAGTTCATTTCCTCTAATTTCCCTATCAGTAACTCTTTATTCTCGTTTCCTGTAATAACAAAAACCGTTCGCTTATCCACTTTTTTTTCAACCCGTTTTAAAACTTCAAGTTCTATAAGTTTCTCTATAAAATCATTTGATTCGTCTCCAAGGTATTTTCGAACAGTTGAATTAAAATTCTCCTCATCTACCGGATACTTTTCTTTCTCAAATATATATTCTAAAACGCCAGTACCTTTCTCATCTATAATGTCAAATGAATAATTTGACATACTTCCTTTTTTCACAAGATACTTCGACTTTGTACAGCGAAAAAACTGCAAATCTTTAAAAAGTTTAATCATTTTTTAATGTCCCTACCTTATAATAATATTTTATCTTCTAGAAAAAGTTCAAAGCTCATAACTGTGCCGTCATATGAGATATGCGACATTTCCACAATGGGATTCTTTGACATATCAAAATCTGGTCTTCTTTTCATTAACTGATTAATTCCCTCGCGAAATTCATCTTCATTGTTAGAAATAACTAATTTTAGTCCCTTTCCTATTGAAAAATTATTTTCCAGCGAGTATCGAGGGTTTTCATCTATAAATTCCAGTAACGAAGCGTTCACATCAATTGGCATATGTATCTGCATGAGCATTGTCTTTTTTACATGATTATTTTTTATAACTCTGCTTATCACAATATTTTTGTGCTGTACTCCAATTTTGTGGAGCCGTGGCATGAGCATATCAATCTCTCGCTTAATAGTTTGAGGTCGTGCGACTTCTCTTTCGAAAAAAAGCAAGTTATTAAAAATCATTTCTTCTGTCTCAACTAATAATGCCATAATCCACCTTTCCCCAATCTATATTCAAATTTATATCTATAAATTGGTTTTGAGTTTCTCGAGAATATACATTTATTTACAGGATGAAATAGACATTAATAAATGAAACTGCAAAACGACTTTTCTGCCACATACCTTCCATTCTTATCCAGCTATTTTTCCTGACCTTCTTTTAATTAATCTATCAACTTTTTTTATCACACGACTTACCTAGCGACAGAAAACCATTTTAAACTTAATGATTTTCGTGCATTGCCAATATCACCACCTTGTCACGTTGTCATATAAAACTATATTGATTATGTCAATTATATCTATATACTAGGTAAATCAATCTCTTATCATTAATTTACTGTCGCGAGATAAACAGTTTAAGAACACAAATACTTACTCGATACAATCCTGTTATTTTTTCAATTAAACAACAGTAACTATATTATACATATCTTATTTTCTTTTCTGTTTTAAATGTCATAATTTGTCGTTTATCTGTAACGAAATGCACATTATTGTTATTTTTTTGGAATTGTTATAAAACGACAGTTAATTTTATATGCGAAATTGCTTTTATTATTTTAAGAAATTAATCACATATATATTCTAAAAAATATTATTACTGCTTTAAACTAGATAGTAAAGTTTTATAATATTTTGAACAACAAATATCGATTAACCTATTTATCATAAAATGTCTATTTACAAACTTTATTTTATCCGACTCTTTATCAAACATAATTAGCATATATTGATATCTTGTCTTAGTTAAACATGCAGTAAGCACTCAATAGTGAGCCCCTATAAAATTTCGGTCACTCACTCTGAGCAGATTTTTTATTTGTGTCTTGCATCGCATAAAAAAACAGAGTATATACCATCTACATACTCTGCCTCAATAAATCATACATATCAATAATAAGATAACACTCTATAAATTCCGATTTTCAAGATATCATTCCATATAAACTTACATCAACCTCAAATTTTTCTCCCTTATCTGCAAATTCTACATAACCATCATACTTCTTTACAATAGACTCTATACTTGATACACCAATCCCATGATTATGAACATCACGTTTGCTACTTTTACTAATATTTGCTAGCTCTTTATTTTTAGTATTACATACTTTAATAAACAATATATTCTTTTGGCGAAATATATCTATCTTAATCCATCTTCTATCTTTATTAATCCTCTCACATGCTTCTATTGCATTATCTAATATATTTCCTAACAAAATTCCTGCATCCTTATAATCCAAACTCACAGATTTTGGAACCTTAATATCAATCTCTGTTTTTATCTCCAAACTTTCTGCCTGACTAATTTTATTGTTAATTATTGTATTAATAACCACATTAGATGTATATATTTTTTTATCACTATTATCCAATTCCTGCACAATTTTTCTGATTTCCTCTGAAATTTTATTTTTTTCTTTATAACTTCCGCATATCGCTAACAACATATTTTTTAAATCATGCTTTATCTTTTGAACTTCTCTGCTACTCTTTTCCACTTCCTGATAATATTCTTCTTTTGCCTCTGCTTCCTGCAATAACATTTCTTTTTGATAATTATCCGATAATGTATCTATCACTTTAAAAAACATTTTAACCATCAAAATATTACTGGTAATTGTCATAATAATTATCACCAGACACATTATATTGACCAGATTATTCTTACTATTTTGAATAATATTGATAGCCATACAACATATGACAAGACTTGAAAACGGAATAATAACTAGAAATTTGCCTGTGCTAAAAGACAATTTGGGAAGATTTATTTTCTTAATACTACAGACAGCGCAAACAATCAGAAAACGAATAAATTCGCAGATAAAAGAACTACCATAATAACGGATAAAATACGGAATCACTTCTCCTGAAATATTTAAAATCAAAAAACCTATAAGTTCTGCTACAATTCCAAATCCTATATATAAAACCGGCAGGATGATATGATAAGAAATACCATATGAAAATGAAAAACTATACAGATAAATCATTAATATACATAAAATAAGATTTACTCTCTGACTCTGAAACTGATTAGCTGCACTCATCAATATGATACAGCTAAAAAAAAGACTAACACAATATTTCCTTTCAATATTTCTTTTTTCGCTAAAAAAATTAAAGTATCTAAAAATAATTAAATAATCGATTACGTTTATTATTAAATCAAAAACTATACTCATACAAGTCCCCTTAAATAGTCCAAATGTTTTTTCTTGAGTTCTTTTCTATAATTTCTACTTATATATAATTTCTTACCATCCTGCAATATTACATTATCTCCAGCAATGCTTTCAATATTTGAAATATTTACAATCAACGATTTATTCAACATTCCAAATATTTCACTGTCCAACTGTAGCCAGATTTCTTTCAATCTCATATTACACTGATACGCTTTATCATCTGTTGTGTAAATGCACAATTTTCTTCCATCTTTTTCAAAATAACTAATATTGGAAAAAGAAATATTGTAGCTGTTTTTTCTGTATGTAAACGAAAAACTGTTCCTTGAAAATCCTAGATATTTTTTTGTTTTTTTTAATACCTTCTTTATTTTCTCAAATGTTAACGGCTTCTCAATAAAATTAAATGTTATTGTTTCAAATACATCGAAAACATATTGTGAATAACTTGTCATAAAAACAATTAAGGCACTTGTATTTTTTTCTCGAAGTTTTTTTGCAAAATCTATTCCTGACATTTCTTTCATTTCTATGTCTAGAATAAATACATCAAACTCCTTTTCATATTTTTCTATGTATTTATGCAATTCTTCTGCACAAAAAAACACTTCATATTCTATTGATCTATCATTAATTATTTCAATATACTGTTCTACTTGTTCAATTACTGTCCTATTATCATCGCAAATTGCAATTTTCATTTAATCCCCCTTATCCTATAAGTATGTATTACAAATATACTATCTCATAAAAATAAAATAGTCCAGACTTTATTACTTTTAATGTAATGTCTTTACTAAACTATATTTGTCGTAGAACGTATTTTATATGTTTTTCTTTTACCTTAATCTTATAGTCCCTTGCAATATATAATACTTTGCCGTTTTTCAGATATAGTTCATTTTTTACAATCTCATCAATCATAGACATATTCACAACACAACTTCTATTTATTTTAACAAACATATCTGTTGGCAATCTATTTATAATCTCATCCATAGTCATATTACATTCATATATATTTTCTAATTTTTTGTGAATATATGCTTTTCGCCTAATTTTTTCAATATAAACAATATCATAACAGGGAATTGCATATTTGTTTTTATTTTGCATAAATACAAAATTGTTCTTTAGAGTAAAAATATAGTTGTCAATTTTGCATATTTCTTCTTTAAATCTTTCAAACGATATAGGTTTTAATAGAAAATCAAATGTATTTACTCTAAAAACATCTAGGGCATATCTGGAATGACTGGTAATAAAAACTATTAATGAATATTGATTACTCTTCCTAATCTTTTCAGCTAATTCTATCCCTGATGTATTTGCTATTTCTATATCTAAAAAATATACATCAAAATCCATCTCATGCATATTTTTATAAAATTCTTCTGCCGAAAAATATACTTCATATTTAATAGCAACTTCTTTTATTCTTTCTATATATGATTCTATCTGTTCTACAACATATTCATTATCATCGCAAATAGCCAAACGTAACACTCTAAATCCCCCTCTTATTAATCATCTTCACAGTAGTCAAAATATTCTGAGTTAAAAAACTCATGCATTGTTATTCCTAGACCATTACATATCTTATTAATTGTTGCAATGGTTGGATTTGTCCCATTAAATATATTCTTAAGCGTAGACTTTGGGATAGCCGCAAGGGATGCTAAAGCATAATAACTAATATTCGCCTCTCCGCACAAATCTATTAATCTTCTACAAATTGCTTCATTTGAAGTCATAGTGGTCCTCCCATATATAGTCCTATTAAGAATTTTACTTGTTTATTTTTCATATTAGGTCTATATATAGTCCCTTGTTTTAACAATTTTTTCTGCGAAATTTGTAAAAATATTACATATAAAGTACTTTTTGTTACATCTTACATTTTTTCAGACAATTTATGATAATATTTTTGCAATACAAAAACTAGGAGGTTCTATATGAAAACAAAAATTAAAAGTTTAGTTGAAAAGACAAATATTAAAATACTTTCTTCATTTGCTACATTTGCATTAGTTATTACTACTATTGCATCTAATCAGAGATGTTGGTATGTATTGCATGAAGAAAAATTACCTAAAAACAGTAAAAAACTTAGGAAATTTTAGTTATGTCAATAGCAGACTATTTAGTTGACAAGATGCTACAAAAAAATATTGTTGTTGATGATAAAGAGATTTATATTTATGGATTAAATAATGGCATTATGATACTAATAAATTTTATGACAACATTCTTTCTTTCATTTATGATGCAAAAAACATTTATTTTGCTATTCTTTCTTGTTTCGTTTATACCATTACGTTCATACTGTGGAGGAATACATTGTAAATCTCGCATTCTTTGCTATTTATTTTCCAATGTTATTATTCTACTCTTATTGAACATTCAAAATTTATTTTGCAACAATATTATCATTTTTCTCTTAATTTCTTTTGTGAATTTTGTTTATTTATTTTGTACTAAAACAACTGGTAATCAGACGCGTTATTTGGATAATTGCGAAATCACAAGATATACCAAAATAAAACGTATTATTCTGTTTTCTATTGCTATTATTGGGATAACTTTGATTAAAATAAACTTTTTTATATATGCTACTCCACTTTTCTCATCAATGAATCTTGTAGCTCTATTAGTTATACTTGAAAAGATAAACACTATTTTTATGTCAAAAACTATTGAAGCATAAATGCATAATACTGTTGCTAAAATTTATTAATTTCTTTACTGCCAGCAAACACCGATTTTTGGTGTTGCTGGTTTTCTTTTTTATCTTAAGCATCACATTAGCATAATAAACAAATTTGCTCTATTTTCCCGGTCTGCATATCATCACCAGTCCTCCATTATGATAATTACCTAAGCATACTCCGTGTGCCTCATCCACAGCTTCAACCATTTTTCCATTGCCTACATAAATCCCTACATGACTGATATTCTTGTATCTTCCATTAGTTGTGTAGCTGTAAAATATCAAGTCTCCGGGCTGTAAATTTTCTTCCTTTACGCTTTTACCCTTCAATCCCTGTGCTTCTGCAGCTGCAGTTGTTGAACCTCCAAATGCTATGTCAATGCCTGCTGATTTCCATGCGTAGTATGCCAGTGAGCTACAATCAAATGCCTTTCCACTGTTTCTTAAATTCTGGCTGTACGGATATCCCACCTTAGACAATACAAATGATGCCACCGTCTTTTGTACCTGATTTGTTATTTTGTCAGTTATGCTTGTTATTTCCTGTGGGGTAAGACTTCCCTGCAAGCCGCTTAGCTGACTTCCACCTGTCTGACTGCCTGACGGATTGCTTGTAATGCAGGCACTCATTAGCTGATTAAGTGTTAACTTCCTTTCCTCATCAAACTGATACTCCACTGACATTTCCGTGTAGCTTTTTAATGTAATTCTCACTTCAAGGTACTTTTTCTTCTTTTTACCCTTTTTGTCTGTTACATTTTCTGTTGTATACTTGCACATGTCATCAAACACTGCCTTTAAATTCTGCTTGTTTGCTTCATTCATTTTTGTTGCCGTGTTTTCGTAACCATATTTCACCATGTACACGCACATGATGTCATGGTAGTTTGATGGCTCGCTGTTCATTCCTTCATAATCCACATACACCTTTCTACCTTCATCTGCATCCTTGTGTTCATCCACCAGTGCCTGTATTTCCTGATTGAATTCAGAAACATACTGGGTTGTAACCGTCTGTATTGTGTCTCCACTTTCAAGGGGTGGCAGAAAGATTGCAAATGGTGAATTATAAAGCACTGCTATGATTGCAAACACAATTCCTGTTGCAACCATTACCACTATTAGTATTGGAACTACCAACGGTGCAAGTAGGGATGCCGCCTGCTTAATCATATACGCCATCTTGTTTTTTATCCAGCTTCCTGCAAGTTTGAATATGCTGTCGTTTTGCTCCTCACCGGGCTTTAGCTTGTCCATAAAGTATTTCATCATCCTGCTTTTTTGCTCTGCCCTGTAAAATGTGTTTTCAATCTTCATCCCCACTGCTTCACCTGCAGCCATTCCAATCAATGTGCCTTCAGGACCTGCCGCTGAACCGGCAACTGTAGTGCCTGTTTTTACTGCAAATTTTGTACCTTCCTTGGTAACTTCCTTTGTTGTATCCTTGGCTACCTTTTTGGATGTTTTCTTTGCCACATTTTTTGAAGCATTCTTTGCTGACTTTTTGGCAAGTTCTTTTCCCTTGTTTGAAGCTTTCTTTCTGATTCTCTTGCCTACCACTTCTTTCTGTAGTTTTGATATGCTTACCTTTTTCCTAATTCGATTGCCTTCACTTATTGCCCCTTTTACAGATCTTGTTGCAATGCCTGTTGTCTCAAATGCTCCATCAATGTTTTCACCACCCTCAACATTTTCAGTAATAGCTAATTCAGCCATTGTTCCTGCTAAATTTACACTTCTTTTGGCTCTGGTTGTCATTGATTTGTTGTCAATTTTAGCTTCATTCTTTTTATGAATCTTTCCGGTCCTTTTCTTGTGTATTTCTGTATTAACTTCTTGTTCCTTGTTTATTTTCATGTTGTCCTCCTTGATTTTGAGTAAAAATTAACGCCAAATTAGTTCCTTACTAACTTGGCGTTTATATCTTATTTATTTTTCTTTTCATTCGTAATAAAAACTAGATTTTTCCAAACTATATCCATAATCAATTACTATCTACACTCCTCCTATTTCCATCTTCTCATACAGATTAGTGTTATACAGCTTGTACAACTCGCTGTCCTTTGTTATCACGTTATCAAATGGCACCATTCTGCTTCCGCATTTTATGAGTCCACATCCTGACGGTGAGTCTATCACGTAATCAAGCTGCTCCTCTGATATTTCCAGTGCCTCCACTATCTTTTCTATGTCCTTGCTTGACTGATTCAACAGAAGTATAAATGCTGAGTTTGAAAGCATTGTGGTACTTGTCTCACTCATTAAAAGATCCACGATGTTCTGTGTTATTCCGGTACAAAGTCCTCCCTGCTTTCTAACCTTTTTCCACATCTGACGTAGATATTCCGCACTAAATGGTGAATTAAGTAGCACATGCACTTCATCTATGTAGAACCATGTTGCCTTTCCGTGTTCTCCGTTTTGTATGATTTTCTGCTGTATTGTTTCCATCATTACAAGCATTGCCAATGGTGCTAGCGACTCTCCAAGGTCTCTTATTCCATAAACGATAAATCTATTGTTTACATTTATGTTTGTCTGATGATTAAATATGTTAAGAGCTCCTGTAACAAAAATTTCAAGCCCAAGAGCAACATCCCTTGCTTCCTTATCTTCCTGTTCAAGTAACTGATTATACAAGTCTTCCATTGTTGGAATATACTTTTCCTTGCTACGTGCAATTTCCATGTAAAGGTCCTTAACACATCTTGAAATAATTGAACGCTGCTGTGGTGTGATTTCCTTCATTATCTGCTCACAGATACTTAACATAAACTGACACTTATCTCTAACCCATCCCTTGCTATCTAATATGTCAAGGTTCCATACATCCATATCCATAGGGTTAATATAATTTCGTGTGTTGTTTGATATATTGATATATGTGCCATCATACTTTTCAACCACATCTTCATATTCCCCCATTGGATCCACACAGATAACATTATCCTTTGTTGAAAGTAAAACTGAACCCATTTCCATCTTTGCCTGAAACGACTTTCCTGCACCGGACACGCCAAATATGAATCCGTTGCCGTTTAACAGTTTCTTTCTGTTTCCAACAATGATATTTTTTGAGATCTGGTTTACCCCATAATAAATTCCACTCTTATCACAAATTTCCTGTACGTTGAACGGCATGAGCACTGCAAGACTTTGTGTCAGCATTGTTCTCATTGTTTCAATCTGTCGCACACCTATTGGAAGTACTGTATTCAGTGCCTCTCTCTGTTTGTACTGACAAATATCAACTGAACATCCTGTACCTCTTGCTACTGAATCAATAGACTCACATATACTGTCTAATTCTTCAATGTTTTCAGCCATAACTACCATCGTCACTCCCACAAAGAATAAGCTTTCATCATTCTCTCTAACATTGTTCATAATATCCTCAATATCTGCCTTTTGTCTTCTTGTTGTGTATGAAATTTCTGATGAAAAATCATTATTCTTATTTCGTGTTTGCTGCTGTTTAATAATATTTGACTCAATGCCAAGATATTTCTTTTGAAGAATTCTCATTGTCATATCCTTTGGTACCGGAACCACATCAACACTTGTTATCGAATGAATAGGTAAAAATGTTAATTCCGTAAAGAATCTGTCTGATAAATACGTAGGATACTTTTTTATATAAATTGCTCTACATACCTTAGATTCATCTTCATAATAATCCTGATAAAACTTAAGTTTTGAATTGCAAATGTCATTTCTAAAATCTGTTCCCGTTTTCTTACCTTCCTTAATATCAAAATCAAATTCTTCTTCTTTTCCTAATCTGTAGTAGTCATGAAGAATCTTTAATCTTTCATTTCCGGAAATAGGAATTAATTTAGAACCAAGCTCCGCAAAGTTTTTAAATAATGAATTTTCAATTGTTGTAAACTGTGCCTTTGCTTCCTCAAAATTCTTTCTCTCTATGCTGATTGTTATGTATCTTTCTTGCTCTATTCCCTGTCTTCCCTCCAGTATTTTTTCTTCAATGATATTGTTATAACTCTTACGCATTTTATCAAAGCCATCCTGTTCATACGAAAGCATTACGTCTTTCTTTAACAACTCCATGTCTTTATTCTTGTTATTGACCGTAATCTTAAATGTACAATCAAACGAATTGAGACATTTGCAATATCTTTGAAAAAAACTTTCCTGTTCATTTTCTGTTCTGGTTGCATAATTCACGTCACTAAATCTATATGTCTTTGAATATTTTCCAGATGCCACTTCAAATATTCCACACTCAGAAATTTTCATGATTTCTATTGTCTGTTGAACAGATTTTGGTGTCTTGTATAGTGGCTCTGATGCCTTTTTGAGTAATGTGAAATTGTCCTTAAATAATCCCATCGTTATCCATCCTTTCTCTTTTTTTCTTAACACGACTATCATTAACGTAGCCTTTATCCCTTTTACTTGCTCTACTACCATTCTTTAATTTTTTTGATTTCTTGTCTGCTATTTTTTGCTTATTCAATTCTTCTGCCTGCAGCTCCTTTAACATTTCTTCACCTTCTTCTGAAATATAAATAAGCTGTTGACTCATAAATAAACATCTGAATTTTCGTTTCATCATCTCTGTGAAACTCATCCCCTGATATTCATAAAATCCATTTAATGCTATGGGTGCCACCACTGGTATTGCTATGTATACTGCTACTGTTAATCCAACATACTTATATGTCGAAAGTACAATACCTGCTCCCAATGCCAATGCAATTACTGAACATATCAGTTGTTTTGCTGTAAGTCCCATTACTATTGATTCTTTGTATTTCTCGATATCCTTATTTATTGAAATGTTCATTTTGTCTCCTCTCTATAATCCAAGCATCTTACTTGTTAAGCTTTGTGCTCCCTTTACTGAACCCACTGTCATTGCTACACTAAATGTCAATTCACACATATACATCAGTGCTTTTGTCCAATCTGCATAATCACTTGTAAAAGTTGGTAATCCGGCATTTAAGAATGCATTGCATACTATGATTGCTAATGCCATTGTTACCGCTTCAAGTAATACTGCAAGAAAATTTTTTGCATATGTTACTGCTGTGTGACTTACCATTCTATTTCCACTGGTTGTTGAAAATGCAATTGCACCAAATGGTACTATTACTAATATTTTTAGAAATCTAAAGTACACAGTGTATACAATCATAAATCCGCAGAATATAATTACTAATGCAATTATTACTGCCAATATCATCATTAAAAGACTTTCTCCAAATCCTAATCCTTCAATTATGTCCTGTTGTTCTTGTGGTATTTTTAATTTTGTAGTTCCACTATTTGTAATAATTCCCACCAATGCTCCCACCGACTGAAAGAACGCTTTCATTATTGTTACATTATTTGCTACCAACCATTCTGATATGCCTAGTCTCATGAGCATTCTAAGTACTGTTTCAAATCGTATTTCTTCTTTTACGTCAATGCTTTCTGAACAAAAACCTATCACAAAGAATAAAACCACCAGTGATGAACCTACACCCACAAATATAGGTTCAATGTCGCTTATGACTCTCCAAGGTCCACCGTCCTTGAATTCTGTTGGGGATTGTCCCAACAGTTCAAAGACTAATGCTATCTTGTCATTCCAAAAGGCTACAACAGTTTTAAGAAGGTCTAGGATTACTCCGCCTAAGCTGAATATATCCATACTTCATTCCTCCTAAAATCCTAATACTCCAAGTACAGATGTAATTCCTGCCATCATGGCACCACCGGCAATTCCCTTAAGTGCTGAATTCATTGTTGCTGAATCGTTGTGCTGATATGCTTGTGCAAACTCCATTACATTCTTTGCAAGAATTATTACACCTACAGCACCAATTACGGATAATAGTAATGTCTTAAGGCTATCTAATGGCTTTGTTACTGAGCTTGTATCAGTTGCCGCCATTACTGTGTTCATCTGTATGCAAGTCATGTATGCACTTGCAGTTACTACGTTTACCAATTTCTTTATCCTCTTCATATCGCTTAATCTCCTTTACTTTTCAAATAATTTTCTCTTCTACTTCTCATTTCTTCTACAGTCGTTGTTGGATACAAATAACTTAAAATAACAGACAGTTTTATGTGTGCATCCAATGCCTGATACAATTCTTCTATCTGATTTGGTTCAAATTCCATATCAACCAAACGACTTGTCATCTCTTCCTTCAATTCTTCATCTGATAAATTCTCTAGGATTTCCTGTCTGGTAATAACCTGATGTTCATCGTCAGAGTTGCTATCATTTTCCAAATTGCTTTTATTAGCATTTTCAGTTCCAGTAACATTTGTTCCTTCTCCAAAATATATTTGACTTGTATCTCCAAGCATCATTATTTCTTCTATACTAAGATCCATTATCTGTATTTTTTCATTTTGCTTCTTATTATTTATTAGTTCCTGAATTTGATTGTCACTCATAATGGTCAATATTGATTGGGTTAGTGCCACCGGTATGTGTACATACGGTTTTGCTCCGCCATCTTCTGTTTCCTTAAACCTTTTATGTTTCATCGGTATGTATTTATCATCAAATATTGGATCAAATCCTCGTATAAATATTAAGCATTTCTCATTGCTCATATTTCTTACTTCATCGGGAGTCATCAACTCTCTACCTAATACATCATAATTTCTGCTGGAACTACCGTGGATTCCTCTTGTTTCTCCATTTGAGCGTTTATCAATGGTACTCTTTCCTAGCATTTCGGAAATATATTGATGAGTTGATTTTTCATTTCCACCCAGATAAACCAATGTGTCACAGTTCCCTGTGATAGTCTCCCACGTATCCTTAAACAATGCCTTAATCTGTGCAAGATTCTGAATTATTATTGTGCTACTTATTCCCCTGCTTCGCATTGTAGATAACAATGAACAGAAGTCTTCCGGTAATGCAACATTTGCAAATTCGTCCATCAGTAAAGTAACCTGCAGTGGAAGTTTTCCACCATACCTAAAATCTGCCTGAAAATATAATTCCTGAAATAATTGTGTATACAACATTCCAATAATAAAATTGTAAGACTTATCTGAATCCGGAATAATACAAAACAAAGCTGTCCTTGTCTTCCTGTCACCATCTACACCTATTCCTAATTCTTCAAGTTTTAAATCATCTCTTGATAAAACTCTTAGGATTTGTGGGTTCTCTAACAATGCAAGTCTTGCGTTGGCACTGATAATAATTGATCTGACGGTATCTCCTGCAGCATCCACTACCTTCATATACTGTTTATATGCCGGATGATTTGAACCCATAGAACTTTTCTTTGAAAGATTCTTTATCCTAATTGTCAGCTTACTATCCTTACCTTTTGGGTCTACCTTTGCTTCTGATAATAATTCCATTACCGTTCGAAAGTTCTGCTTTTTCTCTGGCATTTCCAACCAAACATAATAAATTAACGACTGCAATAACAATCCTTCTGACTTTGTCCAAAATGGATCTGTCGGTGCACCATCCTTCGGTGTTGTATTGCTAATAATGTTTGTTACAAGTTTGATTACATCATTTTCTTCTCGAATATATCGGAACGGATTGTAACAATCTGATTTTGACATATCAATTAAATTAATGACCTTAACGTTATATCCATTCTTCTTTAACATATTTCCTGTAGACCTTGCCACCTCACCCTTTGAATCAGTACAAATAAATGAACCATTTGGTAATAATTGCATGATGTTTGGTTTTACCATAAAAAATGTCTTTCCTGCACCTGAACCACCAATGACCAACAAGTTATTGTTAATCATTGTTCGCCTTGTGTCTGTGCTCATTCTCACATGTTTACTGAGAATCCTGTTTTTTTCTTTATCTTTGTCAGCCAATCTTTTATTTACCATTTTTATGTTTGCAAACTTTGCTGTTCCGTATTCCTTACCAATCATTAATTTTCTTTTATTGGTTAAATACATAAGAACAGCCATTCCATATATAATTAGACCATAGACTATTGCTTTATCAGTGTTGGTGTTGTAATAGTTTCTTGATGGGTGCTGTAAGGCAAAAAGAAATGTGTCTGTAAATGTGGTTATATCCATTCCCTTGCTCCACACCCCATTTAGCACATATGAAACATAAGCACTGGCTATGGCTCCAATGGTTATTCCAAAGTAAGTAATTTTACCAGTCTTCATAGGCACTTACCTCCTTATCCTAACCTCGGGACTTGAAGTCCCGAGGTTGGACTTTGGCTTATTAATTTGTGCTGACTTAGATTTATTTTTTCTTTTTTTATTTATTTGCTGCTGTCGCATAGCCCGATACATAACTTCATCTGACACTGTATCATAATGGGTATTCTTAAGTTGTAATCCTTTAACTTTTTCTACAACATTGTCATCCTTATCAAGGATTTTGTATTCTTCATCTTTTTTGAAAAATACATAAAACGTCTTACCATCGTTGATTGGAATTGCATCATCTTTATCAATCCATACATATCTGGCACCGGCACCATATGTATTTGGAATTCTCATCTTTAATTGTGTAAGATTTTCCTCTATGTATAACTTCTTTGCTACTGTCACATCTACCAAACAATCATCCTTTAATTTTGCGTTGTAATCTAAGTTCCTTGATATGCTATTTATTTGACTTTTCTTTTCTTCACTGGGTGTAATGCTTTTATCACTTCTTAACACATTATTCTGTTGAAGATAATCTATTATTTTTTCAAAGTCTCCATCTTTACCATTTTTAACATAATCAACCAAATCCTCTATGCTGCCACTTCCCAATTTTTCTATTAGTGCATTTATTCTTGGTGTTGCTTCTGTATGAAACAATATCTCCATCATTCCATCGTCTTTGTTAATGTCCGGAAGTTTTGAATAAAGCAGTCCATACTTTTTTGCAACCTTTGAGAATTTCTTATAATCAGTTTCTTTTATTTTAAGGACCTGTAAGTTTCCATCCTTACTTATCATTTTCTTAAGTGATGTCCTGCCTTGAAGTTTTTCTCTTGTAAGAAGGGCATACAGAAAAATGGTAAGGTTCTTTACTTGTTTTGCTGTGGTCCCAGTCACATTCATTCCAAATCTCAATCCGTCAAACTCTAATCTTATAATCTGTATTGCTTGTGAAATTTCATCTGCCATTTAACTACCTCCCTTGTTGAGCATAATTGCAATTTCTATAATGGTTGCCATAGCTTTTTCATCTTTCTTGCAACTGATTAGTGAATCTATCTGTCTCTCTGACAATCCATTTCTAATTGCATTTTTTATCTGTTTCATCTGTCCTATTGTTAAATCTTCATTTGATAATCTTTCCACCAAGTTGTTGTTATACTTCTTGGATAAAAATAATCTTTTGATTAGTTCCAACGGTGCATGTCTTGGCGTGTGTTTTTCAACTGACATTTTTTCCTCTACCTTTGAATCAACAGCATTTGTCGAATTCTTTGAACCGGTCTTTCTGACTCTTATGACTTCAAATTCATTATCAAAATCTTTTCCATTTACCATTCACTCATCTCCTACTTTTTACTTGTTTTTTATCTATGTCACGCTGCTTATCTTGTTCCTTACTTTCTACATTTTCTCTTTGTAATTCCTTTTCCTTAATTTCCTTCAATATTCTGTAACCTGTGCTTATCTCCAATCTCAATTTTTTTATTTGAGATTTGTTCTCATTCATTAACTTTTCGTAATGTTCCTTAAGTTTCTTCGCTTCTTTGAAAGATATGTTGCTTTCCTTTAATACTTGTTTTGCTGCTTCGACAACCTTAGCTGATTCCCTAAACGTTTCATCTCCTGTTTTGTAAAACATATAGGCATTCTTTTCATTCTCTATGACATTTACTGCATTGAATACCTCTGAATACTTTTCCATTTCTGCAGTTATGACCCCTTTAGCCTTATTAAGAACATCTATTTTGCTTCTTATTTCTGATTGCACCTTTGGTATTTCTTCTGCTTTATTAATGTCATAATAAGATAAGTACAGATATTGTCTTTGCAAGTATTCAAATCTCTTTACATCTCTTTTATATTTCCATGCCTGAGAGTAAGGTCTTTTCTTAATTTTTCCTAATTGATACATCATTCTAAAATACTCTTTTTGCAGACCCGTCAGTTTGCGTTTTCTGATTCTGCCGGACTTAAAACTATTGATACGTGGAGCCCCGATAATCTCTGAACGCCTATATGACTTAAGGTCTTCCTTTGTAATACGAACTTTTATTTCTTCTTCACTATATCCCTCTCCTAGTGTTTTCAGTCTTCTGAATTTTTTCATTCCAGGCGGCTTTATGGCTAAATACCTTCCGTACTTTATCTGATATCCTTGATTTTCCAGTTCTGCTATGAATGACTCAAAATCATAAGCTCTTATAATATTTGCATCAATGTCCTTCTTTATTTGATTATTCCATACAAACGGTCCATCTTTTAGCTGATCCCATTCCTTGTTGTTTTTTATTTTTTCTTTGTCTTTTCGCACTTCCAGTTTACTTAACCCATATTTTTCACAAATTCTGTCTACTCTGGATTGAATATCTCTTTCCCAATCACCCTTTTTGTAGTGATATTTATATCCGTCTGTAAATCTGACACTATTCCAGATGATGTGACCATGCATATGATTTGTATTATTGTGCACTGCATACACTGCTTCATAATCACTTTCCAGATACTCGTTTACAAATTCCTGAATAACTTTCATTGCTGTATTTTCATCACATTCATTCTCTTCAAATGAGATTATGAGATGATACCCCTGCCTCTTATCTGTTTTTCCAAAAAGTCTTTTTGTGGCTTTCATATTTTCGTATGCGTTTTCTTTTATGCAATTAACACTTCCGGTAAGCAAACCATTCATTGTCTTTTCATCTTTTAGGATATAGTTAATAGCCACTTGCAAATGTGAGCTGCTCGAATGCTCATGGCTATTTATGTGAAGAATTCTACTAATAGCCATACTTATCCGTTACTTCTCCTAATTTCATATTAAGTGTTCTCATATACTCCATAAGCCTTATTTTGTCAGACTCCAAGTACAAGCCACTATTGTTATTTCTCACTATCTGATTAATGTTGTGACCAATATAATTTACTTCATTAATCAATTTCACGATTAACTTTCTAAGTTTAGGGTCTGTTGCATCCCTACTTAGTGCCATAAATCTCATATATGTAGAGAACTTCATATCGTTATCTGCAGCTCTCTCCATAATCAAGTTATATTCTCTTTTACTAAATCTAATCTGTCTTGAAATATCCCTACTTTGCTTGCTCACAAATTTCACCTTCTCTCTTTCTCAAATTTTTCTTTTATTTCATTTTTATTAAGTTCCGATAAGTGGGTATGTCTAATGCAAGATACGCATTTGTATATACAAATGCATTCTTGTTAGGAAGAATCCTAAAACCTCTATATTTATCTAGCCTTTACTTCCTCGGCTATTCTTATATCTTTATCTGTCTTGAAGTTTAAAAATTCCAGTTTGTCTGAATATACTTTGCTTTTGCTAAAGTTAACTAACTTCTTATTTCTCAAGCTGAAATACCTCCCTTTCTCCGGACCAACAATAATGTGGTCCAGAAGAGGTATTCCTACAAGATTGCAAATCTCAACAAGCTTTGATGTTGTCCTAACGTCTTCCTTTGAAGGCTCCAATATATTGGATGGATGATTATGCAAGACCATCATATTTGTTGCATTTGACAATATTGCTGACTTAAGTATTTCTCTTGGATTTGCAATGGTAGTGTCCACAGCTCCAATGCTTACAAGATTAAAATTTATTGGTTGAAGCTTGGTGTTAAAATTGATTACACACAATGCTTCCCTATCCAAATCTCTAACATAATCTCCCACTACCATTGCCACCTTTTCAGGCGAAGTAAGTTGTTCTTCAGATAACAGAGGTCGTTCATTAACAAGCCTAATTGATACCTGATTTATCTTTTCCATCTGTTATCACCTCAACTTTAATGACAAACTCTTCATCCTGATTTAAGTTTGAAACTTCAATTTTTATAGTTTCTACTAGTTTCTTTTCAAAATCCACTATGATTACCTTCCTCCTCTTTCAGTGTTTTCTCTTGCCCCAAGGTCCACATCATCAAGACTCTTGTTTATTGTGTCTGTTGCAAGTCTTAAAGTCCTTAAATCCTTGTCATAGTGATAAACCTGATTTGAAAGTCTATCATTAATATCAACCTGATCCATGTTGATTTCATAAACCATTTCTGCAAGTTCTTCTGGTTCTCCAAAGTTAGAAGAAATAGCAATAACTTCATGTGTACTTGATGGTAAAATATAAAGGTCTGAACCAAGTTTTTCAGATAGCTCGTGAAGTGGCTCCTCATACAACATTGATGCTGCCCCAAACAATTTTGATGCGTTTGATATAACATACATTGAACGTTCGTCCGGAACATCATTAACAACTTCTTCAAATTCTTTACTCATTTCTTCATCAAGTTCTCCTACATCAAATATAATTTCCGCAATGACTTCATTCATATTCCTAACAGTTACAGGAAAGAGATTTTTTGTATTTTCATTTGCAGCCTTAAACAATTCTTCTTCTGTAACACCTTCTTTTTCAGCCAATTCATTGTTTATTAGATTTGTATAAACACCATCAGAACCTGCTCCAATATTCCATCTGTATACTATTGCCAAATCTTCAAACTCACGATGTGGCACAGTCTCTAATAATTCTCTGTTCTGTTCTGCATTGATAAGAGTAAAGAAAACATTATCCATCATCTTCGATGTGTTAATTGCATCATCTGCCATATCCTTGTCAAAACTTTTAATTGCGGTTTCCATCGTTTTTCCAGCTCTATCAATCACAGTCTCAAAGTCACCATTTTTTTCATATTCTTCAAACAGGTCATTAACATAAATAGTCGGGGATGCATTGCTAAGTCCCGGAATTTCACGCAACATAAGTCCCTCAACTGTTCTGTTTGTCTTTTTTGTTTCTCTAATATCCACCTTGCAGTCCTTATATTCTGAACTCATATGTTCTGTAATTTCATCTTTAATCTTTTCTTTGAATTCTTCGTAATTTAACATTTATTTTCCTCCATCATTCTTAATACTTTGTTTGTTATACATAAACTTAATTTGCACCTACTCATTGTCGCTACCTTTAATCTGGCGGACCATTTGCATTATTTTCCACAACTGCACCTCCTAACTTTTTACAAACAAAAAAACGCCCTACTAAATTACGGAAGACATACTGTCTCCATAATTCAATAAGGCGTTTTTTAATTATTATTTGAAGCTGTTGTAAAAGCATTTGCTCTCTCAAACTTCATAACTATATTCTACAGGTAAGTTAAAATTTTGTAAAAAACTAGGATGGTCTTTTTTACAGTTTTTTTGTGTCTAGTATGGTCTTTTTGTGGAAAAGTCAAACCTCGGGACTTGAAGTCCCGAGGTTTAACTTTAAATTACATCTTGAATTTTAAAGCCATAAACAATTGGATTTTATATAAAGCTATTATTTTATTAATATAATTCCTACTACCTTTTTAACATCTATACACTCTTGAAAAATAACTACTCCTACAAAAAATAGCAGAATTGCTAATATTATGTTTGCAACTAAAGATGCTTTACTAATTTCCTAACCTGCACGATACATTAATATGTAACCGCCTTCAACACCTATAATAACAACTCCTAATAGAAGGTTATAGATACTGATGTTAACTTTCTGATTTGAATATACTGTACTTCTTGTGATAGCAAATAATGTCAAACTTCCCAAAAAAGCCATGCCATACGTTGCTGACAAACCTATAAATGGATTGGTATTGCATGGAAGACTTTTACTAAACAAGTGATATCCAAGATTACAACATATCACTAATCCTAATGGTAAAAGATATTGAGTATTCATATTACTTTAGTTCCTTTCTCATCCATACGTGTGGGCATCCTTCATCAATATGAATATCTTCTAGCGAAAAATATCCATTCTTTTTATAAAATTCTATGACTCTTAGTTGTGCTGACAATTCTGCTATATTTCCATTCCTATTTCGTATTTCTTTTTCAGCCACATTTAGTAACTTACTTCCGACACTTAACCCGCAATAATCCTTTAGAACTGCAAGCCTGCCTATTACATAACATTGTCGTTCTTCCGAATAATAAATCCTACATGTAGCAGCTGGATTTGATGAGTCAAACAACACAATATGAATTGAACAGTTATCCTTTTCATCAAACTCATTTTCAAAGCCCTGTTCTTCCATAAATACTTTTGTTCGTATTATCTTCGCTTCTTCTGACAATTTTTTAAAAACTTTTACTTCCATAGTTTCCATCCTTTCCTACAAAACAAAAAGCATCCAAAGCAAAATCTTATGGCAAAAATGCCGTACCTACGATTATGCTTTGAATGCCTTATTGCCACTCATCCAGTGATGAGTGAAAGCGTTTGTTTATTTATGAATAGATTGTAGTTTTTAATCAAAGATTAGTCAATCAAATTTGCTTATTATTTGTTCAACAAACTTGAATTTATCGCAATATTTCATTCTTGGATTATACTCGCTTATAGATAATTGGTTC